>Ga0351942_1001_pt1 | contig 237393 bp, 163 predicted proteins | sample TotcelT113001N10_FD_206838 | JGI IMG/M metagenome (GOLD analysis project Ga0351942, IMG submission 206838) | Enriched cells from coal bed in the Powder River Basin, Montana, United States - Total cells T11 rep2 HSBNCT.T11.300.1.N10 ... | reverse complement strand
GAGGCACTGGCCGTGTTCGAGCAGGTGGTGCGGCGGTTCGGCGAGCGGGACGAGTTGCCCTTGGCCGAACAGACGGTCCTAGCGCTGGTCAACCAAGGAAACACGCTAGGCGAACTGGGACACAGGGACGAGGCACTGGCCGTGTTCGAGCAGGTGGTGCGGCGGTTCGGCGAGCGGGACGAGTTGCCCTTGGCCGAACAGACGGCCAAAGCGCTGGTCATCCAAGGAAACACGCTGGGGCGACTGGGACGCGAGGACGAGGCCCTGGCCGTGTACGAGCAGGTGGTGCGGCGGTTCGGCGAGCGGGACGAATTGCCCTTGGCCGAACAGACGGCCACAGCGCTGGTCAACCAAGGGTTCACGCTGGACCAACTGGGACGCGGGGACGAAGCACTGGCCGTGTTCGAGCAGGTGGTGCGGCGGTTCGGCGAGCGGGACGAGTTGCCCTTGGCCGAACGGATGGCCAAAGCGCTGGTCATCCAAGGAAACACGCTGGGGCGACTGGGACGCGGGGACGAGGCACTGGGCGTGTACGAGCAGTTGGTGCGGCGGTTCGGCGAGCGGGACGAATTGCCCTTGGCCGAAGCGACCGCCAAAGCGCTGTTCAACCAAGGGCTCACGCTGGGCGAACTGCGACGCGGGGCCGAGGCCCTGGCCGTGTACGAGCAGGTCGTGCAGCGGTTCGGCGAGCGGGACGAATTGCCCTTGGCCGAAGCGACGGCCAAGGCGCTGTTCAACCAAGGGCTCGCGCTGGGCGAACTGGGACGCAGGGACGAGGCACTGGCCGTGTACGAGCAGGTGGTGCGGCGGTTCAGCGAGCGGGACGAGTTGCCCTTGGCCGAACTGGCGGCCAGATCGCTGCTCAACCAAGGGCTCATGCTGGTCGAAATGGGGCGCGGGCCCGAGGCACTGGCCGTGTACGAGCAGGTGGTGCGGCGGTTCGGCGAGAAGGACGAGTTGCCCTTGGCCGAACAGACGGCCGCAGCGCTGGTCAACCAAGCAAACATGCTGGGGCGACTGGGACGCGGGGACGAGGCCCTGGCCGTATACGAGCAGGTAGTGCGGCGGTTCGGCGAGCGTGACGAGTTGCCCTTGGCCCAACAGACGGCCCTAGCGCTGGTCAACCAAGCGGGCACACTGCTCCAACTGGGACGCCGGAACGAGGCCCTGGCCGTGTACGAGCAGGTGGTGCGGCGGTTCGGCGAGCGGGACGAGTTGCCCTTGGCCGAAGAGACGGCCAAAGCGCTGGTCAACCAAGGGTTCATGCTGGGCCAATTGGGACGCGGGGACGAGGCACTGGCCGTGTACGAGCAGGTCGCGCGGCGGTTCGGCGAGCGGGACGAGTTGTCCTTGGCCGAACAGACGGCCGCAGCGCTGGTCAACCAAGCAAACATGCTGGGGCGACTGGGACGCGGCGACGAGGCACTGGCCGTGTACGAGCAGGTGGTGCGGCGGTTCGGCGAGCGAGACGAATTGCCCTTGGCCGAAGCGACCGCCAAAGCGCTGTTCAACCAAGGGTTCATGCTGGGCCAATTGGGACGCGGGGACGAGGCACTGGCCGTGTACGAGCAGGTCGCGCGGCGGTTCGGCGAGCGGGACGAGTTGCCCTTGACCGAACAGACGGCCAAAGCGCTGGTCAACCAAGGGTTCATGCTGGGCCAATTGGGACGCGGGGACGAGGCACTGGCCGTGTACGAGCAGGTCGTGCAGCGGTTCGCCGAGCGGGACGAGTTGCCCTTGGCTGAACTGACGGCCACAGCGCTGGTCAACCAAGGGGTCACGCTGGGCGAACTGGGGCGCGAGGACGAGGCACTGGCCGCGTACGAGCAGCTCGTGCGGCGGTTCGGCGAGCGGGACGAGTTGCCCTTGGCGGAAGCGACGGCCCTAGCGCTGGTCAACCAAGGCGTTGCGCTGGGCCAACTGGGGCGCGGGGACGAGGCACTGGCCGTGTACGAGCAGGTGGTGCGGCGGTTCGGCGAGCGCGACGAGTTGCCCTTGGGCGAACGGACGGCCAAAGCGCTAGTCAACCAAGGGTTCACGCTGGGCCAATTGGGACGCGGGGACGAGGCACTGGCCGTGTACGAGCAGGTCGTGCGGCGGTTCGGCGAGCGGGACGAGTTGCCCTTGGCCGAACAGACGGCCCTAGCGCTGGTCGACCAAGCGTTCATGCTAGTCGAACTGGGACGCAGGGAAGAGGCACTGGCCGTGGCAGCCTCGGCACAGTCGCGATTCGCTAATCGGGCCGAGCCCGCGATCCAGTCTCTGTTGAGCGAGCTGGACGATCTGGTCGAAACGTGAATTGCACCGGCAAACAGCGACGCTTCTGGCTGAACTCACGGAACGAACCGAGCAGCGTCCTCCGTGACGTTTGACAGAACCGATTGCTCTGCCGTCCGCGATCCAAGGACCGCTAAGAACACTCCTCTTGCTCTTTAGGAGACGGCACGCAATGCGTTGAAGGGAAAGAACGAGACACGAAGAAGCACGATAAATCGTGAACTCCAGCGCGCGGTTCCAGCGCTCACTCCGCGGCCAACTTCAGACGCTGCGACAGCTTGACGTGCTTGACCCACGGCTCCTGGGACAGCGCGGCGACCTGCGACGGTGACAGGGTGGCTGTGAAGATCCGGCGACCTGCGGCCGGGACGGCAACTCCGGCCGCAGTCAGCTTCTTCGCTTGCTGCTGGTCGGGCGGGGCGAACGTGTGGACGAATACGGTCAGCGAGCGCTCGTCGGGTTGCGTTTCGTCGCAGGCCAGGGCGAGCGGTCCGTCGATTCGGGAATAGTCCAGGTTCAGGTCCATCGGATTTCGAGTGGGTATTGCGTTGCTGTCCATCAACATTATATCGGCACCAACGCGGAAAACGACCTCATTTCAGCTTGGCGGCGTTCAGCAGCCCGAAGCCCCATTTCGCGTCGAACGTGCCTGCCGGTTTATTGGGGTGTTTGCTGGCCGTCTTCAGCGCAGCTTTGACCGCAGCTGGATCCAAGTGCTGATTCCGCTCCAGCAACAGGGCGATCACTCCGCTGATGAACGGGGCGGCCATGCTGGTTCCCGCTTCGGCAACGTGCCTGGGATCGACGATGTTGGCTCGTTGCGGACTGGAGTCGGCCGACAGGCAGGAGACGATCATCGCCCCGGGAGCCGCGACGTCAGGCTTCTGCCGACCGCTGCGCAGCGGGCCCTCGCTGCTGAAACTGGCCAGCCGGCCGACCGCCATGCCGACGGACCGGGGGGTGCCGTCGATGTCCGTCCAGGCGTTCTTGGTGACGAAGGCACCGACCGTGACGGCGCTGGCCGCGGCGCCGGGTGAACCGATCTTCATCGAATCGGCGACGTGGCTATCGGAGAAGACGACTTGCGGAGCATCCTGGTCATCCAGCGTCCACACGTCCAGCGCGCCTGGCAAAGCTGACGCGTTCCTGACCCGCAGTTGCCAGTTCCCTGCGGGCGCGGCCTGGCCCGCCGAGGCATTGCGGATCTGGACGACGAAATGGTGGTCGCCGTTGTCCAGGTCCTTGTCCGGGGTTTCGACGAGGACGCGGGCGCCGGGCAGGTTGTATTTCTTCAGGAAGTTCCCCGTGGTGATGACCGGCTGGAAGGGCGTCGCGAACCCGTCGGGCGTGGTGACGGAGATCTCCAGCTTGCCCGAACCCGGATACCAGCCGTTCAATTCGGCCGTGCGGACGGCGTTGGCCGGGATCGAAAACCGCAGGGTGCGCGTCGCGGGCGCTCCGAGCGGCACCCGCGCGTGGATATTGTCGTCGCCTTCGTTCCCTGCGGCGCAACAGACGATCCGTCCCGGACCGCTCTCGTCGTCGATGATCTGCGACAGCGAGTCGGTTCCATCGTGCGCGTCGGCATGACCGCCCAGGCTCAGGTTGACAATCGCCGGCCGTTCCAACTCGTCTGCCAGCCGGAACACGTACCGGATGGCGTCAGCGATGTGCGCGTCCTGGAAAGTCGTCTTGACAATCACCAGTTCGGCCTTCGAGGCGACTCCGGAAAACGTCGGATCGGCGCCCGCGGCGATCCCGGCCACGTACGTCCCATGGCCGTTGCGGTCGCGCGACGCGGTCATTTGATTCCCCGTCAACTCCAGGCCGTAGGCTGCTTCGCCAACTCCCGGACCGCTGAGCGTCTGGTCCCAGATGCGCAGTATCCGGCCGGCGAAGCCGGGATGTCTGGCATCGATGCCGGTATCGATCACGCCGATCAGGACATCCTGGCCGGTCAAGCCCGTATCGTTGCAGAACTTCGGCAATTTGACTTTGCCACGCGCCACATCCATGCGCGGCCGCAGCAGGCGGGAAGCCAGAATCCGCTTGACTTTCGTATGATCCGACAACTCGTCCAATTGTTCCAGCGGCAGGATTGCGGTCCGCACCCGTCCGCGCGTCTGATTGATGCGGATCCCGGCGTCCGCGAGGTCGTCGAGCTTCGCTCTCGCGTCGCAGTGTACGAACACGATGGCGGCTGGCGGCTTTTGCGTGCCGGTGACCGAGGCCAACCCCAGTGTCCTGGCATGCCTGACGAGTGCCGGAGCCCCTTCCGCCTGAAAATCCTCGAGCGCTGCCAGCAACCCGGGGCCGAACTTCTTGTACTTCATGCGCGTGGCTTTCAAGTTGACCGGGAACCAACATCCGACAAGACCCTACCGTAGCCTACCGCCGACAGAAGCGTCGATCAATCCGGGGAACGGAAAGTGTAAGCACCGTGCAACCGATCGCGGGGCGTCGAGGCATGCATCACGGGGATCGTCGAGCCACGATTGAAGATCCGCTAGCGCGCGGATGTCGAACACGTGAAAAAACTGGGACAGGCACCTTCGCGGTGAAGAAATTGGGACAGGCACCTTCGCGACCATCGGTTTTCCGGGGTTCTCGCGATCAAGGCTGTCCCGAGAAAAGCCGCGAGGCAAATCTGTCGGACCATCGTTCTCTCTCCTTCCGGCACGACAACGAATTCTGGACACGATTCACAGTCTTTCTGCTTTCCCTTGTTGGATGTTGCGGATCTGCTCGAGGGTCAAAACGCCCGAGCCGTCGAAACGACTGCCGAACACGCGGATTTCGTCGATCAGACCGCGGAACATGCGGTCGGTGTGGCCGGGGCGGGTACGGCTGTTGAAGTGGCCGACGGCCAGCGGACCGAGGTCTTCGCCTACGGGCCCGGTGTCGTAGGCGACGGTCGCGTCCAGCGTCGCCGGTTGGGCCGGAGCACCGAAGTAGAATTTCACCTCGGCCGGCGTCTGCGTTGCGTCGTAGGTGACGGCGAAGAACCGCCAATTGGCTGCCGGCGTTGCGGCGTCGGCGGGGATGCGGGCCGGGGAACTCTTGGCTGGCGAGCCGTCGGGCCACTGGTTCACCCCGAGCTGCAGCCGTCCGTCGGCGAGCATCACCAGATCGAACCCATCGCCGCCGTGGTTGATGGCCGTGACGATCCGATTGCCGCCGCTACCAACCCGCGCGCTGCGGCAGTTGACCCAGCCGGTCAGGGTGAACGAGCGGAGCCCGGCTAGTGCTGCGACAGGCCCGCCGTCCAGTTCGACGGCGCGGTCAGCGTGCTCGGCGCCGAAATCGAGCGAACCGTTGCCTCCGGGCGGCGAGCTGGCGCTCCACGCCAGCCGCTCGTCGATCAGTCGCGCGATCGCGTGGGCGTCGGCCGAAGTCCCCGTGTTGGCAGTCGTTCGGCCCCGGCCCTCGTTGAACTGCAATTCGACGATCGGCCGCGAGGCGTCGTAACCCTGAAAGCCGATCCGCGCGGGAGATACCAGCCGGTTCGGCACGGGCGAACGGTCCTGCACGTCGCGCACGGTCAGTGTATATGCCGTGCCGCCCGCCAACGCGCCGGTCGACAGCCGCACGGTATTCGGCGCATCGCCCGGCTCGGCCGCGCGCACTTGGACGGCCGGTTCCAGGGAGAAGTATTCGGGCCGGATGCTGCGCGGATCGAGCGGCTTGCTGAACGTGACCCGGACCTCGCCGCGGTTCAAGTCGCCCACGGCCATCACGGGACTGGGCGGCGTTGTATCGACCAGATCCGGGTCGTGCCGCAGCAGCAAGGCCCAATCGCCGTCATCGGGCGGCGCGGGCGGCATCCAGGTCGGGCCGCTGGCGACCGGCGCATCGAGCCACTGTCCGGTTAGCGGATGGAACCAGCGGGCATGATAGTTGCCCGGCTCGAGCGCAAGCGTGACGCTGGCCGGTCGTGGCAAATAGACGGCGTACCACTTGCCGGGTTCCGCCAAGCAGAACGCGCCGCCTCGCACCAAATCGTTCCGCGGCTCGCCCCGCCACCAGTCAAACGACGTGAAGAAATCGACCAGGTGCGCGTAGCCCGCCAGCATGGTCATCGAATCGTCGCCGCGACCGTTGACCCAACCTCCGCCGGTGTCGGGCGGAAAACCGGTGCCCCGGTTGGCCGTCTCGCCGGTCGTCTGATAGCAGCCGGCCATCGAGATCTCCCAAGCCAACCGGCGGCGGGTTTCCGCGGCCCGCTGGCCGGGCGTCTTCTCCCACAGGTCCTCGTAGCCATACTCTTCGTTCACCTGCGGAAACGCGCGGCCCGTGGCGGCTTGCTTGGCTCGTTCCCCGAGCATGAAAGCGTTCTGGCCCGCGTCCCAGCGCTGGATCAGTTGCAGGTCGTTCCACGTTTGGCCGGGCGTACGGTAGACCTTGTTGTGTGCCGAGAGCAGGTGGTCGTACGGATCCCATTGCTTGACGAGCGGGCCGAGCCAATCGGCCCACTTGGGCACCTCGCGGTGGAAATCGTGTTCGTTGCCCAGATCCCAAGTGATATTGGAGAACGCGGCCAACCGCGCCACGCCGTAACGGTAGAACCGCAGTTCGTCGTCGCTGTACGCTGCGAACGGCGTCGGCAGCACCTGGCCGCCGATAAAGAAGATGACCGACACGACCACATCGCGGCTTCTCGCGTGGCGCAGCATCCGCTCGTACCGCTGCCAGAACGAGACATCGAACCGCGTCAGATCGAAACCCGGGTTCTTTACGTCGTCAGGCCGTGCGGCCGGCCACGGGTTCAAATACAGCTTGAAATCGCCGGTCGAACGCACCGGCTGGCTCCAGGGACGGTCGTTGTTACGGCCATAGACCAGCACGCGCAGCCGGTTGATTTTGTGCGCGGCCAACCGGTCGATGATCTGCCGGATGGTCTCGTCGCTCTGCCAGCCCATCAGATAGTACGTGGTCGTGCCGTTCCAGAAGTAATGCTCGCCGGTGCCGGTCCAGACAAAATGCTCCGGCCGCTCGGGATCCAGCCGCAACGGTCCGCGCCGCCCGGCGTCGCGCGCGGTAAAGCTGCCGGCGTGCGACCGCTCGAAGTCGCCTTGCCGGTAACGCACCGAGAAACGGTACTCACCGGCCGACATGGGCATGAAACGGACGCGATACAAACTGCCGTCGGGCGCGTCGCAGAAGCCGTCCACCGTCACGGGCGCGGCCCCCTGACGAGCGAATTCGCCGCTGACCGCTGTATCGACGAACGGGTTGGCTGCATCCGGCGCGGCGACGCGAAGCGTCACTTCGACAAAGTCGAAGACCTCGACAGTCTCGACCGACGGATCGAAAGTCACGTCGGCCGGATCGGCACCGGCCGGAGTCGAAACCAGCAGGATCAAGCAGCCCAGCAGCAGACCCGCCAATGGCTGCCGCTGACCAGAACGCCAGCCGCGAGCAAAGAACAGTCTCTTGTTCATGGATGCCTTCCTTTTCTTTATGGTAGATGGCTCTTGATCGTCTCCAGGTCGAATGCTCCTCGTCCGCCCACGCGGCTGCCGAAAATTTGCAGGCCGCGGATTTCGCCGCGGAACTGGCGGTCCAGGCCGTAGCTGTGCATGGTTTGGTTGAAGTTGCCGATGGCCAAGCCGCGCAGGTCGGCGCCCACCGGACCGTTGTTGTAGCTGGTCCTGCGGTCCAGCTTCACTTCCGTCGGGCCGGACGCGTCCTGCGGCAGGCTGAAATACCAACCGACGTTTTCTTGCGCGCGGCTGGCATCGTAAGTGACGGCAAAAAAGGTCCATTTCCCGATGGCCAGCCTGCCCGGGGAACTGTCGTTCTGGACGCGGTCAGGCCATTGGTTGACGGCCAACCGCAAACGGCCGTCCGCGTGGCAGACCAAGTCGATGCCGTCACCGTCCTTGTTCAGGCAAAACACAATCCGGTTGCCGCCCGAGCCGGTTTCCAGACTGGCCGGCCGCACCCAGCCGGAGATGGTGAACGAGCGCAGGCCGCGCAATTCATCGAGCGGCTTGTCGCCGGCTTGCACCCAGCCCCAAGGTTGTGCCACGGCGGGCAGAAGCAACGCGCCGTCCGCGCCTCGCTTGGCGGTGCCGTGCAGCGTGAGCGCGGGCCGTTCACCGCGAGCGACGCCGACGCGGACCAGCGGCTCGGCCGTTTCGCGTTCGGTCACGATTTCCGTTTGGGCCACGGCAACGCCGCCGCCCGCATCGGTGACCGCGAGGGTCACGGTGTAAACGCCCGGTTCCGCGTACGTGTGTTGGACCTCGCGGCCCGTGGTTTTGGTGCCGTCGCCCAGATCCCAGTCCGCCCGCGCCGCGGTGGCGACGGCTTGGAATGACACCGTCAGCGGCGGCACGCCTTCGGTCGGAGTCACCTGGATGCGGGCTTCGGGCCGAATTGCTTCGCCCGCGGCGTACGGAGTGAACCGGAACACGGTGTCGGGCCGCGCCGGCGCGACCGTGAATTCGCCCGCTTGCGCCGTGCCGGCGGGCATGACCGTCATCGCCCAGGGATCAATCGTGTCCACTTTGTAGGGACGCTCGCCCGCCAATTGAATCGTCTCCGGCTTCCTTTGCAGGCAGTAGACGAGATAGAATTCGCCCGGCTTGGCTAGAACGAATCGCCCTTTGTCGTCACCCAACGGCTGCAGTTCGTGAAACGGCGGTGCGCCGGCCATGAAGTCCTTCAACCACTGGATGCGTTTCGGGCTCTCGCCGTGCAGCACGCCGCCTTTGGCCCACCAGAGGATGTCCTCCAGATGCTTGTAGGTCTCGCCGTGGCCGACATAACAGCCGCTCAGCGTGCCGAGCCAGAACCGCTGGGCCATCTCCTGCGCCGAGATATTCCCCCAGCCCTGCGGGATGTTCCCCTCGTAACGGCACTCGTCGTAAAGCACGGGCTTTTGGTACTGGGCGCGGAACCGCACGCCGCCGTTCATATCCGAGGTCTGAAGGCTGGCGTGCGTCACCCAGTCCTGCGTGTGGTCGTACCATTTGCGGCCATTGTGGATGCCGCGCAGCCGCTGGTGCGGGTCTTCCTTTTGCAGAATCGCAAAGAACCGGTCCCAGTCCTCCCACTGTTTGTTACCGCGGTGCCCAGCGGGCCGTTCGGTCATGAAGTCGTATTCGTTGGCCAGCGACCACCAGACGTTGCGGAAGGCGCCGAGCCGCGCGATGCAGTACCGCAAGTAGCGGTCGTCCTCCGCATCGCTCATGTCGGCGAACCCCCAGCGGTCGTAGGGGTGCCAGAGGATCAGATCGGCCTCGATGCCCAATCGCTGCAGGTCCAGGATGCGCTGCTCGAAATGCAGCCAGAACGCCGGGTCCGGACGGCTGAAATCGAACTTGCCATCCGCCCCCTTGGCGAACGCGAACCGTTGCGGTTCGTTCTGGTTATAGGTGTAGCTCTTGGGAAACACGCAGAACCGGATCTTGTTGAACGGCGAGGCAGCCAACGTCTGGAGCGTCTGCTGCTGCAGTTCTTCGGTCTGATGCACCCAGGCGTAGCAGGTCGTGCCGAACTGGTGATAGGGCGTGCCGTCGGCGTAACGCAGATAGAACGTCTCGAACACTTGCACCGGGCCGTGATTACCCGCCGCCGGCGGCGCGACGGTCAGCGAGCCGGTCTGGCCGTCTAATTCCGGCCGGTTGCTCGACGTCTCGTACCGCCACGTCCCCGGCGCGGGAGGTGAAAAGCGGACCTTGTACGCATCGCCGCCGTCCCAGAAGCCCGGTACTTCGATGGTCCGATCGCCCTGCGTAAACCGTGCCCGCACTTGCACGTCGACGTATGGATTGCCGCCAGCGGGACCGCGCAGCACGATTTCACCATGCCCCCACCGCTCGACGGCCCGTGCCGTGACGCCGGAGGCCAAGCCCAGCATCAAACCAAGTGCCAAGGTGACCAGAAAAAACCGCAAACGACGCATGTTCGCAGACGGCTGAATTGTCACGGCAGGGGCTCCTTAAACTGCGGCGGCAACAACGTGGCCCAAGATACGGTCCAAGGTAACGAAGACGCTGGTGATCGTCTCCCGCAAAATCAGAAACTTCTTGCGGGATACTCAGGATCGACGACGATCGAGAGGCCGAGGCTTCGGCCAGTGAAACAGCACTTGCCGCCGAAGCCGATCAGCTGAATCAGATGGTCGTTCGTGGTTTCGCGCGGCTCGCCTCACTGCTGAAAAGGAACCACGAAGTCGAATACAACGGAATACCCTCCCGCCCGGGCCAGATGTCTCTGGGCGTTCCAACACCGAAACTTGAAATGCAGTCGATTGCTGACGACTGCCAAGACCAGACAGAGGATGACCAGACCGGCAAAGGTATGCAAGCGGAAACGGTATCGGGACCGGGCCAGCGACCGCATGGTGAACCAAGTGAGCATCCCCGCCGCGGTGACCAACGTCAGCGCGACGACAAGCAAGGTCGAGTCGGCCATGTCGCGAGGATAGGCGTCCCACAGGAACGGCGCGACGTCAAGCGCGAGGAGGATCGAGAGATGCCCCGTGCCGACTGCCAGTGCTTCGCTGATCTGCTTCCTGCCTGGAGAAGAGCGTGGGCGAGTGAGCGGTTTTGGCCCGAGCCCCCCAGCCCCCAAAGTCGATCGCTGTCGTCAGGCCGCCGAACGGCGGCTGGCCCCGGTCCGTCGTCGTCTGTCGGTCGAGGAACGCGATGCCCGGGATCATGGCTGATCACGGCGTGGAAGGGCAGCTCCAGGTGCTGCTCAGTCCCAGCGGACGATGACTTCTCTGGTGAGCGTCAGGTCGATGTAACCGGCGTCATAGTCGCCGCGCTCGGGGTGCCTGAAGAGCAAGTGATGCCGGCCGCCGGGCAGACCGCGGGCGGTGCAGGGCGTGGTGTACGGCGTCCCGTCGGGTGTGGTGAGTTGCGCACCGTCCAGATAGATCGCGGCCTCGAATGGCTCGGAGATGAAGTTGACTTCGACGCGCGGCAGTGGCAGCCGGAAGTATAACGACGCTGTGCCTGCCAGGGACAGCAGGCAGACGACCGCCACCGCCAGGACGAAACGCCGGCGCGGCGGGCGGGGTGGCGAGGTCTCGAGCGCCGCCAGCATTTCGCCGGCATCCCGGAAGCGGCCTTCCGGAGCAGGTTGACAGGCCCGGAGCACCAGGCGGTTGAGCTGGGCCAGTTCCGGGTCGGAAGTGATTTCCCGGGCCCGCGTTCCCAGCCGTGGAAACGCCTCGGCGGGCAGACCGGTCAGCAGTTCGTACAACACCAAGCCAGCGGCGTACACGTCGGCCCGGGTATCCATGAGTCCGTCAGGGGGCATGTACTTCAGCGTTCCTAACCGCGAAGCCTGCGAGTTGGCCGCGGTCAACAGACCGAAATCGGCCAGCTTCAACTGCCGGCCCACCCACAGGCAGTTGGCCGGTTTCACGTCGCGATGGATCATGCCCGCCGCATGCAAATGGGACAGGCCGGCCAGGAGTTGCCGAGCCGTATCGCGGCATTCGTCCGCGGGCAGGGGACCTTGCTCCAGCCGCCGGGCCAGCGTCGCCGACCGATAGTCCGGCTCCGCGGTGGCCGGTCCTCCGCTAAGGTCATCGGCCGGATCCATGATGTAGAACAAGTAGTCCGCGGTCTTGCCCACGTGGTGAATGTCCAGCAAGTTGTCATGCCGCGTGCCGAGCTGCGCTTCCAAGTGTGCCAAGGACACAATCTCGCGGCCGGCCGGATCGGCCCGGTGGCCGCGCAGCGGAATCAATTTCACCGCCCGCAACCGTCCCGTGGCCCGATTCGCGGCCAGCCAAACCTCGCCAAAACCGCCTTGCCCAATCCGCCGGAGCAACTCCAAATCGGGCACTTCCGGCGGCGGATCGGATGACGCCGGTCCTCTCGCGTCTCGGAGAGACGCGTCCACGTGGTCCGGTCTCTCCGAGACCGGAGGCGCGTCTCGGAGCGGCGCGTCCACGTGAGGTGGGACCACACCATCGTTCCGGGTGCTCATGGCGAAGGTTCCTTGAGCGAAGTCAATGTCTTCTCCACCCGCTCGGACACGGACCGCTCGGCGAACCGGGCCGGCATCGTCTTCAGGGCTTCCCGCAGACGCTGGTCGAGTTGGCCGTGCTCGCGGTAGTCCGCCCCCAGTTCCCGCAGCCGATGGAGCACCCGCTTGCGCGCCAAGTAGGCCGCATTGCGGCTCAACCCCGTGACGCGCGCGACATCGTGGCCGGAGAGCCCGTGGACCGCCAGCAGTTCGAACGCCTGGTACGTTTCGGGAGCCACCTCGCGGCGAACGGCGTCCAGCAAAGTCGCCAGCAGCGTCTCCTCGAAGGCCCTTTCCCACGCGGCATCGGGATCCGGCTGGCCGACCTCCAGGTCTGCCAAGGCCGGGGCGCCGTTCGCTACGGTGCGCAAACGGGCTGCCGGTTGCCGCCGATGCTGAGCGATCAGGTTGCGGACGATGGTCAGCAACCAGTCGCGGAAGCGGCCACGCTCCCGGTCGTAGCGAAACACGTCTCGCTGGCGGAATACGGCGATCATCGCTTCCTGGACGATCTCCTCGGCCGTGTGCTCCGAGCAACCCCGCAGCCGGGCGAAGCGGTGGATCAGCCGCCAATAGCGGGCGAAGAACTCGTCCCAGGCCATCGGGTCGGTGGCGTCGCGCAGACGCTCCAACAAACTGGCTTGAGTCTGGCTGCTCATGATGTGTTCACAATATCTCGGGAAAGCGAGACGGATTCCCGCCCCCGGCGCATATCTATCATTGTGCAGCGGAATTCACTCCGCTCAGGACGGGACGGATGGAAATCCGTTCTACGCGAACCAGGCCGCTGCTGGAGTATAGCAGAGCCCGACGATTTCTTACAATGGTTTCAACGGACAGAGGAGAACGACATGAACACGCTTTGGACAACCTGTTTGCTGATGGCTCTCGGGGCTCAGCCGGTGGAGACGTCGCCGACGGCGAGCACCCGGCTGTACGTTCGCACGATCCCGCCCGGCGCCCGCGTGCTGTTGGACGGCAAGGAACTGGGGACGACCGACGGTTTGTTTCTCGTCCCGCCTGGTACGGGCAAGCTGAGCATCACGCTGGACGGCCAGGAGCCGGAAATCCGCCATGTGGAGATTTCGGAAGGCCGGATTACGCGGATCGAGGTGGCTTTAAAGAAGGGCGAGCAACCCCAAGCGGGCCCGGCCGCTTCTGGCGGCGGGATAGCAGGGATCATGCCACGCCCGGGCGGAGTCGAAATGTTCGGCGGGGAAGGTGGGTTCGGGGCCTACGACACAATCATCGAACTGCCGCCCGGCCGAACCGACTGCCCGGCTACTCCCGCGGAACCGCTCAACGAAATCGAACAGGTCTTGGACCTCAAGATCGAGCTCGACTTCAACGAAACTCCGCTGGGGCAGGTGGCAACGTTCCTGAGCGACCTATGCAAGATCAACATCTCGCTGGACAAGAAGGCGCTGGAGCAAGAACGCCTCGGCACCGACACCCCGGTGACGTTCAAGGCGTCCGGCATCCCGCTGCGGTCGGTGCTGACGCTGCTGCTCCGCGACCTGGACCTGACGTGGACGTTGCACGACAAAACGCTGGAGATCACGTCATACGAAGCGTCGGAGAGACGAATTCCAGCCCGTGTGTACCCGGTCTCCGATCTGACCAACAACAGCACGGGGCTCGCGAGTTTGATCGCGTCCCTCCTGGACCCGCAGAGTTGGGACGTGGTCGGCGGACCGGCTTCCATCGTGGCGGACCGGGCGCAGGGCAAGGAAGCGCTGGTCGTGTCGCAAACGGAACAGGTGCATCGGCAGGTGGCGTCGTTCCTGGCGGTTCTCCGCGACGTCGCGCGGCAACCCGCGGACAAACTGCCCGTGGCGGTGTCGGATAACGGTTGGTGGCGGCAGACGCCTGAAACCGACGCCGTGCGCAAGGCGTTGCAGCAGAAACTGACCTGCGAGTTCCGGGAGACCCCGCTGACAGAAGTCTTGCAGTTCCTCCAAAGCTGCACGCAAGTCCCCATCCTCCTTGACCGGCGTAATATCGAACAGGCAGGCGTGCCTGCGGATGCGCCGCTCACCGCCACGCACAAAGACGTTGCGCTACAAGACGTGCTCACGATGGTCTTGAAAGACCTCGATCTGACCTACATCGTAACGGACGACGTACTGTTGGTCACCACGCCCGACTTCGAGTCGTACCAACATACCTGGGCGATCTACCCGATTGGCGACCTCGTCACCGCCGGTCGGAGCGCCAACGAGCTGATTCACATGCTCACGACCACGATCGCTCCGCAAAGCTGGGATGCGGTCGGCGGTTCCGGTGCGGTACGTGGCATCCGAGGCGTCACGCAAGCTCTGGTGATCACCCAGTCCTGCGACGTCCACCGCCAGATCGCCGCTCTGCTCGCCCAACTCCGTCGCCCGTGATTACTGCAGGTAGTCGAGAAGCTGCCCGGCGTCGGCCGGGTGGCGGTCAACCTAACCGCGGAAAAGGCTTCGGTGGAGTATGGTCCCGGTCAGGTGGACGGCGAGTCCCTCACTCGGGCCATCGAGGAGCTGGGCTACGGCGTCTCCCTGGGGGAGAAGATTCTGCGGATACCGTTATTGGCAGAGGGGTGTTGCGGCAGCCCGAATGACTTCATTCATGGCCCGCCGCTCTCCTGAACCAGCGTTGCTGTTCCACCAGACCGGACATCGAACACTCATGTCTTGACCGTTGGGGCGACGCGCGTGGTGGATTGCAGAATCAGCACCCAGTCGTGGCCGGGCTGCTCGTCGCCGGGGGGATCGAAAATGCGGCGGCTCTGGTTCGGGAACTCGCCGACCGGCGTGCTGGCGCCGTTGCGCGGGTCGAACCAGACGGATTTCACGTTTTCTCCGGCCAGTTTGCCGAGCTGAATATCCAGCGTGCGGCCCGTGGGCGTGTAAATCAACGCATAGGCGTCGGCATTGGCCACCGTAAAGAAGCCGTCCACCAACCCGTTTTGCCAGTTCGAGGTGACGTACCGGCCCCAGGTGGGCAGCAGACCGACGTACAACCCGTGCTCTTCCGCCAACCGCAGGACGCGCTGGACATCGTCCCAGTAGTCGTTGTCCGGACCATCCTTGACGATCGGCCGATCCGGCCGCCGCGGATCGATGGGCAGATGCCCGAAGGCATTGGGACGCTCGAAGCGATGCTCGGCCAGCACCACCGTCTGAATAACGGTGAACCCCTTGTCGCGCCGATCCGCAAAATAGCGGCGCATTTCGGCTTCGTCTAGATCGTGAATCAACTGCCAGGCAGTGTCGGCAAGCCAGAAGAACGGCTGGCCGTCCGCCGTGACAAGAAAGCGTCCGTTCTCGGAAACCCGTAGCTGCGGCAACGTGTTTTCCCCGGCCGCTGCATTCTCGGCCGTCAGCCAGCCGCTGACCATCAGGGCCACTACGGCGAGCGCCGCAAGGACCGCGCGTCCTGCTCTACGGTCGTGAGTTGCGAAATCCATGTTCCTATTCATGCTTCTTCCTCCTCCGTGAACACCACGACGCGAGGTTCGCTGCCCGGGCCGATCTTTGCTTGGGCCGGTACGGTGTCCGGCAGCCGTCCTTCGCTCAGCACCTTCCCGGTCCGCGGATCGAACACGCGATAGGGCCGGGGCACTTCGCGCGACAGGATGGCGGTGTCACCGCCTTCGGGCAAATAGAGCACAAAGAGTTTGCCCGGCACGGCCAGCCCCCGCCGGCCGTAGGTGTAGATCCAGTTCGGCTCCATACCCGCCAGGGGCAATCCGTCGAAAACTGGATTCAACTGCTGCAAGGTGCCTCGCGGCAGATCGTCAAAGCCGACGTCGAATCCCAGGTCCTCGGTGCGGGAGCGCGGTCCGGTGGCTTTCATATCCGGCTGGACGGTCATCAGCAGCTCGGCATTGAACCCCTTGGCCCGGCGATCGCGCGCGTAGGTTGCCGCCTGCTCGATGGTGGCCCGCCACGGCAAAGCCCACGGCGTGTCGGCGCACAGCAAGCGCGGCGTGCCGTCGGCGTGGATCAGGTTGCGGCCGCCCGGCGGAATGCTCCAGAAACCGTGCGTGCTGAATTTCGTCGGCGTGGCCGTTTTGTTGGCGGTCGCCTGCAGGGTTCCCGTTTGCCCTTGGATGCCGGGATCGCCACTGGTGTCCGACGCCGCCCAGCGCCAACTGCCGGAGTTTGTGGTCGAAGCGAAACGGACGCGATAGGTGCGTCCGCCGTCCCAGAACATTGGCCGGCGGATCTGCGTGCCGTCGTCGTGAGTGAAGTCCACCCAGGCTTCGCTGTCCACATAGGGATTGGCGGCATCCCGGGTGGCCGTGAACGCGATTTCGGCCTCCTGCCATTGCGGCGCGGTCCTCGCGGCCTGCGCCGCAGCGACCTGGCCCCCCGGCGCGAGGAAGAAAGCCCCCATGATCAGCAAGAGGCAAATCACCTTTGGCTCGGTCATGAAACACGCGGGAAACCCGCGATTCGTTCCGATCGCGCTCGGACGGGTGGTCATGGGAATTTCTCCTTGTAAAGTATTGCCGAAGCAGTCGGAATAGGTGTTCAAGACCAAGTGTTCAAGATCACACCTCTCGGGAACTCATTTTGTCGATGGCCACGGCGACCAGGATGACGAAACCTTTGACAACCTGCTGCCAGAACGGGGACACATCCAGCAGGAACAGGCCGTTGTTCAGCACGCCGATGATCAGGCAGCCCAAGACCGTGCCGACCACGCTGCCGCGGCCGCCGGAAAGGGAGGTGCCGCCGATGACCACCGCGGCGATGGAATCCAGTTCGTAACCCAGGCCGGCGTTGGGCTGGGCGGAATCCAGCCGGGCCGTGACGATCAACCCGGCCGCGCCAGCCAACAGGCCGCCCAGCGTGTAGACCCCCAGCTTGATACGGTCCACGGGCAGACCGGTCAGCAGCGCCGCCCGCTCGTTGCCACCCACGGCGTAGATGTACCGACCGAAACGCGTCCTGCGAGTCAACACGACAAAGACGCCGACCAGCGTGCCGGAGATCCAAACCGGCATGGGAATCCCCAGGAGGATTCCGGTGCCGAGGAAGCCGAAGTCCGGTCCCAAACCGGTGATGGGAAAGCCGCCTGTCCAGAGCATCGTCAGCCCGCGGGCGATGCTGAACATGCCGAGCGTCGCCACGAACGGCGGCAGGCGGAAGCGAGTGATCACCAATCCGTTGAACCAGCCCGCCGCCGCACCGACCAGAAGTCCAGCGACGATGGCCCCGAAGACCGTGAATTGGAGCTGCACTTCCAGCGGTGTGACGACGACACCGTTTTTCAGCAGCCCCGCAGCTACGGCGCCGGACAAAGCCAGGATGGCCCCCACGGACAAGTCGATGCCGCCGGCCAGGATGATCAAGGTCATGCCGAGCGACAGGCACAGGTTGACGGAGATCTGCCGGAGGATGTTCCAGCCGTTCTCGGGCGAGAGGAACTTGTCCGACAGCAGGCTCAGTGCCAAGACCATCAGCGCCAGTGCGATCAGCGACTGAAACCGGACCAGAAGTTCGCGATGGGTTGTCAACATAACGCAGCCGGCTTTCTCGGCAGTGCCGCATGCATGATTTTCTCTTCCGTCGCTTCGGCTCGCAGAAACTCCGCCGTCGCCCGGCCTTCGCACAGGACCAGAATGCGGTCGGACACGGCCAGGATCTCGGGCAACTCGGACGAGACCGCGACGATGGCCAATCCGTCGCGAGTCAAATCGTCGATCAACCCGTAGATCTCCTGTTTGGCCCGGACGTCGATGCCGCGCGTCGGCTCGTCCAGCAGCAGAACCTTGGGAGCGGTGGCCAGCCATTTGGCCAGAATCACTTTTTGCTGGTTGCCCCCGCTCAGGTTGCGGACCCGCTGCTGCAGCGAGGGCGTCTTGACGCGGAACCGCTGCAAGTAGCCCTGCACGTGCTGCCGTTCGGCGTGAGGGCGGATCAGGCCGAACCGTTCGGCCCGGCTCAAGCTGGCCAAACTGGTGTTCTCCGCGACACTCATCGACAGCACCAGTCCGTCCCGCTTACGGTCCTCCGGGGCCATCGCCAGGCCCATTGCGATGGCGTCGGCGGCCGACCGCAAAACGGCGCGGCGGCTGCTGACGAACACGTTGCCCGAGCAAGCCCGTCCGTGCAACCCGAACAGGCATTCCAGCAACTCGGTCCGGCCCGCGCCCAGCAATCCGAAGATCCCCAGCACCTCGCAGCGCCGCACCTGAAAGCTGACGCGGTCGACCAGAAAATCGCCGGGGCGTCCGGGGTGCGGGAGCGTCAGTTGCTCGACCCGCAGCACCTCGTCGCCCACGTCCGATGGCGTCCCGCGGGACCGCTGGCCCAGGTCGCGGCCGACCATCATCCGCACGATGTCCGGGCGGGAAAGTTCGCTCAGGGGCGCGGAACCGATCATCCGGCCGTCCCGCATCACCGCGGCGTCATCGCCGATGCGGGCCAGTTCGTCCAGCTTGTGCGTGATGTAGGCGATGGCCACGCCCTGCCGCTTCAGGTCGGCGATGCGTTGGAACAGCACTTCAATCTCGTGCTCGGTGAGCGCCGAAGTCGGCTCGTCCATGATCAGGATGCGGGCCTCGCCAGCCAGCGCCTTGGCGATCTCGACCACCTGCTGCTGGCCGACGCGCAAGTGTCCGGTCGGCGTGGTCGGCGGGATGTCCAGATCTAGCCGCTGGAGCCACTCGGCGGCACGGCGGTTCAGTGCGGCGTAGTCGATCAGCCCGCCGCGCCGTAGCGGCTCCCGGCCCAGGAAGATATTCTCCGCCACCGTCAAGCCGGGCACCAGGTTCAGTTCCTGAAAGATCATCGCGATGCCGTGATCTTGGGCTTGGCGCGGACTGGCGAAGTGGACCGGCCGACCCGCGACCAGCAGTTCGCCGGCATCCGGCGGAAACACGCCGGCGACCACGTTCATCAGGGTCGATTTCCCCGCCCCGTTTTCGCCCAGCAAGGCGGTCAGCCGGCCGCGGTGCAGCGTCAGGCTGACCCCGTCCAGCGCCTGGACGCCGGGAAAAGACTTGGAAATCCCGCGGGCTTCCAGGATCACGTCCCCGGTGGCAGTCATGGCTCCTCCACGAGGAAAGGCACGATCCGCAAGGGATTCAGGTCGGTGTCTTCGTCCATGATCTCCGCGCAACCGACGAAGCCGACTCGGGCGCCAATGGTGGCCATGCGGCGCAGGTTCGGCAGCACGTGCTGTTCGATGCGGCGATTGATTTCCGCGGACAGGGCGTTGAAATCCTGCGAGTTGGCAAAATCGTTGACGTCCAACAACCCCGTCCCATCCCGCACCGCGTTCCCGAAGATCGGGCCCGCTTCCAACAACACCTGGACCTGCGGCTGGTCGTCGCGCAGCGCCAGCCCCACCGAGTTCCTGTCCACGGAGACGACGCGGCCGATGCCGGCGACATAGTAATAGTAGACGTCGCCCAAGCCCACGCGGCGGCCGTGCGTCCGCCGCGCCGCTTGGCGGTCCTGCTGGACAGCCGCGATCAGTTCCGCCGCATCCACGGCCCCACCGGTACCGGGAATCAGGCCCTCAGTCCAAAACCGCTCGACAAACGCTGCGGGAGCAAACGCCGCCTCGGCCGTTCGCTGCCTGGCCACATCCAACGGAACGACGTGGAACAGGGGCAGAAAGTGCAGCAGCACCGCAGTACCCGCAGCGACCGTGGCCCCCGTGATCAACCGCCGTCGTCCCCGCGTCACTCTGCATCCTTCCTGCCGTAGTCGCCGTACTTGCCGGCATTCGCTTGATGTACCAACTCGACCGCGACCGGCGTCTTCTGGGAAAACTCGCGTTCACCGCGCAGGTATCGGTCCGCGCATTCCGCCGCCGTCCGCGCCATCAGCTTTGGAAACTGCATGCCGGTGGCCACGATTTTGCCTTCCGCGATCAGCTTGACCACGTCGTCCGCGCCGTCGAAGCCGAACACCTTAACCTGCTTGTCTTTCTCGGCAGCGACCAGCGCCTGGTAGGCGCCCATCGCCATCGCGTCGTTGCCGCAAAACACGGCGTCGATGTCCGAGTTCGCCTGGAGAATGGCCTCCATGACTTCCAGCGCTTTTGCCCGGTCGAAATCCGCGCTCTGCTGGGCCACCATCTTCAAGTCCGGATAGCGATCGACCACGCTGTGAAATCCCTTGGATCGGTTCCAGGTATTGTTGTCTCCGACCAGGCCCAACAGTTCGACGTACTTACCCGACTCGCCCACCTGCTTGACGAAGTACTGTCCCAGGGCGACGCAGCCGGAGTAGTTGTCGGACAAGATCTGCGAGACGGCGGCGTCGGTCGCGTTGATCTCGCGGTCCATGCAGAAGACGGGAATCCCGGCCTGTTTCGCCCGGCGGACGTTGGCGATCGAACCGTCGGCGTCCGTCGGATTGAACAGCACGGCGGCGTAGCCCGACGCGATCACGTTCTCGAAATGAGCCGCTTCCTTGGCCGGATCGTTTTGCGAATCAAACACCACGGCGTCACAGCCCATCTGGATCGCATGTTGCTTGGCCGCGTCCGCCAGCACCACGAACCAGGGGTTGTTCAGGGTCGAGATGATCACGGCGAGTTTCGGCGGACCGGCCGGCTTGGCGGGCGAGTCGCCGCAACCGGCCAGGCCCAACAGGAGCAGAAAGAGCGGCAGGGAAATTACGCTTACCGAAGTTCGACTCATAAGAACGGCCTCCCTTGCGATGCGCGGATGGTGAACAAAAACTTCAGAAAACCACTCCCGACTTCCAAGCGGTGACCCCGATCTTGCCGATCTCGTAAATCAGTTCGCTGTTCAGCAACCTCGTCCGTTTCATGATGCGTTACTCAAGCTCGCGTGCGGTACAACCTCTACCTTAACACACTCGTTCGGATCCGTCACGACTTCCATCTTGGCCGCTAGTTCGTCCAGCCCCATCCGGTGGGAGATCAGCGAAGCGAACGGATAACGAGCCGCCTGTTTCTGCAGAATGTTCAGCACCGGACGCCAGTTGCTCCCGCAGTGAAAGACCGAGTGGATATGTACGTTCTTGGACGCAATGTGCTTCATCACGTTCAGCGGAACGGTCTTCCCTGTGTCGACCCAGTTGCCGACTTCGATGACGGTGCCTCCCTTCCTCACCATCTCCAACGCCTCGATAAAGACCTCGGGCTCTCCGGCTGATTCGATCACCAGGTCCGGACCGACTCCCTCGGTCAGCTCCCGCGCCTGCTGAATGCGTGCCTCGGGCGAAGTCCGCGCGGCGTTCATCGTGACGTCGGCGTAGATCTCCTTGGCCTTGGCCAATCGGAGATCGGCAAGGTCCGTGGCGATGCACAGGCCCGCGCCGTGGATGCTGGCCATGATGCCGTGCAGCAGTCCCAGAGGCCCATTGCCGAGAACGGCCACCGAATCCCCCGGCCCGAACCCCTCCTTGACGGCGGCAAAGGGCTGGGTCGCCCGGGCCAACGAGTGGTACGCTACGGCCATCTCCTCGACAAACACCGCGACGTCCGTCGGCAGTTCCTCGGGGATTTTGAACAGCGACGTGCCCGGCTGGATGTACATATACTCGGCGAACCCGCCGCGCAGAAAGGGCGCGGTATCCGCATTCGGGTGGATGCCGTAGGCCATGATCTGGTTTTCGCAGGTCGTGTTGTTGTAGTGGTGGCGACAGTACCAGCACGTGCCGCAATTCACCTCGACCGCCAGCGCCACGCGGTCGCCGGGCTGCAAGGGCTGGTGGTCGAAATCCATCGACTGCGCGGCGTTTTCACCGATCTCGACGATGGTCCCGATCACCTCGTGTCCGCCGATGTAGGGGAAGATCGACTTGCCGCGGATGAAACCGGCCTCGCCCTTAAAAATGTGCTTGTCGGTGCCGCACACCCCGGTCATTTCCACCTTCAAAACCGCGGAATCACGATCGCATTGCGGATAGGGGTAAGCCCGCAATTCCATCTTGCCCGGGGCCGTCATCGCAACGGCCCTGACTGCTGTTGGCTTGGTCGGGGACATCGGCAATCTCCTGTGGCGTTAACGGTTGAAATGGCGTCATTCTTTCACAATGATTCCCGGTTTGCTTCCTTGAAATCAGAAAGTTCTTGCGGGATACTAAGGTCATGGTCCGCTTCGATCCCACTCGCCCCGATTTCTCGCCGTACGGCTTCAATTGCGTCCGCTGGACGCCCACGACGATGCCGCGCTGCGACCGCCACAATGAAATCGAGTTAAATCTGCTGGACAACGGGAGGTTGGTCTACCTGATGGGCGGGCAGAAAGTTACCGTTCCTGCCGGGCGATTGACCGTCTTCTGGGCGGGAATTCCGCATCAGATCATCGAGTTCGAGGATCTGACCGAGTACTTCGTGTTGACGATTCCATTAGCTTGGTTTCTGCAGTGGCGTCTGCCCGACCACCTGACGCAACCGATCTTGCACGGGCAGATGATCGTCGAACCGGATAAGGGTCGTTTGGCGTCGGATTGGGCGCGATTCGAGGCCTGGCGCGAGGATGTGCGGATGGGCGCCGAAGAATACCGCCACGTCAGCTTGCTTGAGATCGAAGCCCGATTGCGGCGGTTGGCGTTGACCGTGGTGGACTCGCCGCCGCGTTCCCGGCGGAAATCGCCGACCGTGCTGAGCCCGCAACACCTGAGTCGGGCGGAGCAGATGGCCTGTTTCATCGCGCGGCACTACACCGAACCGCTGACGGCCGAGACGATCAGCCGACATGTCGGACTGCATCCCAACTATGCGATGGGGGTCTTCCAACACGCGTTCGGCACCACGTTGCTCCGATACGTCACCCAGCACCGGTTGTCTCACGCGCAACGACTGCTGGTCACCACCGAGGACTTGATCCTGAACATCGCGTTGCAGTCGGGCTTCGGCTCGCTCAGCCGTTTCAACGAGGCATTTCGGCAGTCCTTCGGCTGCACGCCGCGCGAATACCGCAAGCAGCACCAGTTGCCGTAGAGCGCGACGGTCATGTCAAGCCTACTGGTTGAGAAAGTGGCACAGGCCAGTGGGCCAGGGGCTGCGCAGAGTCGGCCAGCCGGTTCTTCACGGGATCACTGGGGCGCTGCAGCTTGGATCACGCGTTGGAACGTCAGGCCGGAATCGCTGGGGGGACTGCCGATGAGCACGAACTGGAAGCGATCGGGACCGCCTGAGGTGACGCGCCCCGCCAGGGTGCCTTGATCGCCACCGTCCATGACCAGCGCATTGCCGGTTACCACATACTGGCCGGAAATCGCCGTCGGCTCTTGGCCTTTCGGGATGGATTTCCAGGTAAACTCCCCCGCCTCGTCAATGGTGAATTCAAACGTATTGCCGTCGCGTTCGGCTCGCCATTGGCCGACCAGATCCGTCGTGGGCTCCGCTGCGTCCGCTTCCACAGCCGGTTCAGGCTCGACGGCCGGTTTGGCCACAACGGTTGCTGCTGGTGGTTCTGCCTCCGCCGCGGATGCCTCTTCGTCGCCTGTCAGCGCGTCGTACATCGCTCTCGCCACCTGATCGTTGGGCTGCGCCTCGACCACTCGCTGCAAAGCGTTTTTGGCCGAATCGGCGTGACCACAGACCAGATAGTGATAAGCCAGCACGAAATTTGCCGCCACGTCCTGAGGGTTCTTCTTGATGTGTGCTTCCAGCGCCCGCAACTGCTCGGTGTACGCGTCCGAGTTGCTGTACAAGCTGATCATCGTCGTCCAATCCATGCCGGGCGCCACGGCAAGCAGGGCGTTGAGCACGACCGCCGACTGCTGATATTCGCCCAGCGCGAACAGGCACAGCGCGCCGAATTCGTGAATCACCGGGTCGTCCGATACCTTGCGGACCGCCTGTTCTGTCAGGTTCAACGCGGTCTTGTAGTTCCCCCGCTGGAACGCATCGCGGCCTTGATCCAACAGGCGATATCCCGCTTGCTCGTTCTCCGACTCCGCCGCCTCGGGTGGCGTCGCCGCGTCACCCGCGTCGTCCTGATCGCTCGCCGAGATATAATTATTGATCACGATGGGACGCGAGTAGTCATACACCGGCACGGTGGCCACCACCGTGGTGGTGTAGTACGGGTTCACGTAGCTATCGTAATAGCCGTACCCCCACGAACTGGTCAACGCGGAGAAACCCCAGTACGTCGCTCCCACGGCGACAGGCACGTACCAGCGGTTGCCCCAATGGCCGCTCCAACAGCCATGATACCAGCCGTGGTGACGGTGGTGCACATGACGGTTGTACCAATGATTGCCCCAGTGTTGCTGCCAGCCGCCACCCCCGACGCCCCAACCCGGCCGGTTGAAATTGTTGACGTTGAAATTGAAATTGAAATCGTTCCCGATCCAGTTCCCGACGTTCCCGCTGCCGATATTGTTGCCGCCGCCAATCACGGGCCGGTCATTGCCGAAACCGGGACGTCCGCCACCGATGATCGGACGATCTCCGCCACCGGGCCTGCCGCCCCCGATCACGGGGCGATCACCGGGGAGCACAACGGGACGATCGGGTTTGCCGAGCCCGGGGCGATCCACGCCGCCCACGCCAGGTCTGCCAATGTCTGGCCTGCCGATGTCAGGTCTGCCGATGCCGGGCTTGCCGATGTCAGGTCTGCCGATGTCAGGTCTGCCGATGTCAGGTCTGCCGATGTCAGGTCTGCCAATGTCAGGTCTGCCAATGTCAGGTCTGCCAATGTCAGGTCTGCCAATGCCGGGCTTGCTGATGTCAGGTCTGCCAATGCCGGGCTTGCCGATGTCAGGCCTGCCGAGGTCTGGTCTGCCGAGGTCTGGTCTGCCAATGCTCGGCCGGGTGCTACCGGGACCGGGGCGAGTCAGTCCGCTGGAGATATCTCCCAGGCTGGGGCGTCCTACGTCGGAGGCGACGTTGCCCAAGCTGGGGCGATTGCTGCTTCCAGGCAACGTCCCGGGGCGGGAAGCCATCGGAGGCATACTGACGCTGGGGCGGCTGATACTGGGGCTAGAACCGACACTGCTGCCCGGCCTGCTGCTGGCTCCTAGCGAGGGGCGCGAGGCCGCTGGGCTTGGACTCGGCCGCGGTGCAGGCCGATTGCTGACGCTGGGCAGCGAGGGGCGACTGGATGGCGTCGAGATGTTCGGACTGGGACGCGACATACCGGGACTGGGACGCGACGCGCCGGGACTGGGACGCGACATGCCTCCAGAGGACATGCCGCCACTGGGGCGTCCGCCTCCGCCCATCCCGATCGATGGCCGAGCGCCACCACCGCCACCACCACCACCACCAGGGCCGCGGCGCTGGCCGTGAGCTGAAGCGGCCAATGCCAAACCGATTACGCCGGCCAACAGGATACCAAGTGCGATTGGGCTCGTTCGTCGAATCATTTTCTCACCGAGTTTCAGTGCGACAGGCCGGAACAGAAATTTTGGAATTGGATACGGTATGTCAGGACGGTCAAACGCGTTTCAGTTCCCCGGTGCGGGCGGCCGACGGACGATAATCGCCTCGTAATCGTCTGCGGTTTCGGAGCCGACGATCCGGTCAAAGCCGCGCATGACGAACTTGTCGTTGTCCACGGGATCGATAAACAGGGTCGCCGATCCCGTTTCGCCGTCTGGCAGCACCGCCGACGACTTGATAACCCAGCCGGCGTCAATCGCCGTCCAGTGCGCGTCGCCATATCCGCCGTCGGAATCGAACGTCCAGGAGCGAACGCGCTTGGCCAACGGGTCCCAGCCGATTCGTTGGCAGGTCTTCATAGCTGGCCGGCCCTGGGTCTTGGCGGTGTAGTCCATCAGCAGGAAGTTTTCGTCCTCCGACCAGCGGCACGACATCAGCACGACCGACTCGGCATTCTCGTCCACCCAATCGCCAACCAGCCACGCCAAGGGCAACAGGCGCTCGTGCGGCGTCAGGGCTTCGTCGACCGCCCACTCGCGAGCCGACGCGATCTGCCACTGGCTGTCGTGTTTCACGAAGGTCAGGACATATCGGGTGGCGGCCTTCCCCGAGCCGTCCGCCGTGACGATTTTGCGCATCCCCTCCTCGATCGCCAAGCCGGAACCTAGCAAGCGAACCGTGGTGGCGTCGAGTGTCATCTTCGCACCGGGAAACGCTTCGCAAAACCTGCCAAAGATATGCTCCAACTGCTCTCGTCCCTGATAGAGATTCCCTGCTTCGTCAACGGCTTCGCCCTCCGGCAGAAAGGCCGCGGCGATCACCTTGGCTTGGCCCTCGTTATAGGCTTCCAGCACTCGCTGCGACAGCTGGCGAATTGCTTGTTCGTCCGAGTTCGCTTGGACCGGCGGCTCCTGCGGATCCGCAGCCGACGCGGCGGAAAACCACGGACAGACCAAGAGACAGGCGAGAATGGGGTGAAAATATCGCAAGGTGCTGCCCTTTTGCAAAACGAGGAGAAGGAGACCAACAGTCTTTCTGCATTTTAGCGGAATACCCCGTCGGGGAAAGATGCTGGTTTTTCCGAATCTTGCGGCCGCCGTCGACGCGTCTTGGCTCACGGCTTCTGGCACCCGCGTTCAACCTTGCTACAATCGTTGTCTGTGATCTACCGATTGCCACCCGCGATGTGAAGGATTGAGTGTGTTCGAAAGCAGTGACAGTGTGCGGACCTCCAAACCTCTGCAGTACGCCCAGCAGGTCACCTTTGACGGCCCGTTCCATTTAGAATGTGGCCGCCAGTTGCCTTCGGTGACCGTGGCCTACGAGACCTACGGGACGCTGCACCCCGCGGGGGACAACGCCATCCTGATCTGCCATGCGCTGTCCGGGGATTCGCACGTGGCGCAGCACCACGAGGACGACGATCCCGGCTGGTGGGACATTGCCATCGGTCCCGGCAAAGCGATCGATACGGATCGCTATTTCGTGATCTGTCCGAACGTGCTGGGCGGCTGTCGCGGCACCACCGGACCGAACAGCGAGAACCCGGCCACCGGCCGCGCCTACGGGCCGGATTTCCCGTTGATTACGATCGGCGATATTGTCAAGCTGCAGAAGCAGCTGGTGAATCATTTGGGCATCGAGCGGCTGTTAGCTGTCATCGGCGGTTCACTGGGCGGCCACATGGCCTTGACCTGGGCCACGCGTTACCCGGACGAATTGGCGGGCTGTGCGGCAATCGCCACCAGTCCCCGGCTGACCAGCCAGGCGCTGGCCTTCGACGTCGTGGGCCGCAACGCGATCCTGCACGATCCGGACTACTGCGCCGGCCGGTATTACGATCACGGCTCGGGGCCGAAAGTCGGTTTGGCCATCGCGCGGATGTTGGGGCATATTACGTACTTGTCCCGCGAGTCGATGATGCAGAAGTTTGACGCCAATCGTCTGTCGCCGCGGGACATCGCCACACAGTTCGAGACCAAGTTTTCCGTCGGCTCGTACCTGGCCTATCAAGGGGACCGTTTCGGCGAGCGGTTCGACGCCAACAGCTACATCACGCTGTCCATGGCCATGGATCTGTTCGATCTGGGGGCGACACAGGAAGAATTGGAGGCGGCTTTGCGGCCTGCCAGCTGCCGCTGGCTGGTCATCAGTTACACTTCGGACTGGCTCTTTCCGCCGTTTCAATCCCAGCAAATCGTGGATGCCCTGGTGGCCAACCGAAAGCCGGTCAGCTACTGCAATGTGGAGAGTCCGTGCGGCCACGATGCTTTTCTGCTGCCCAATCAATTGGGCAGTTACGGGACGATGATCGAAGGCTTCTTGGCCAACCTGCATGGGACGGACAGCAGCGGCCGGGCGGCATCGGAGCGGCAGCCTGTTACGCACAAGCCGACCAGTATCTTTCACGACCCGCAGCGGCTGGATTACGAGTCCATCGAGGATCTGATTCCAGCCGGCGCGAGTGTGCTGGACTTGGGCTGCGGCACCGGCGGTCTGTTGTCGCAGTTGCGGCAGCTCGGTCATCACCAGCTGATCGGTATCGAGTTGGACGAGTCGGCCGTCGTGGCTTGCGTGCGCCGCGGGCTGGACGTACTGCAAGCCGACTTGAACGAAGGCTTGTCCATCTTTGCCGACGGCCAATTCGACGTGGTCGCGCTGTCGCAAACACTGCAGACGATCATCGATGTGCGGCGGGTGATCCGCGAAATGCTGCGCGTCGGGCGGCGGGCGATCGTGAGTTTTCCCAACCTGGGCTACCACAAGCTGCGGCGGCAATTGGCCGACGGAGGCCGCGCCCCGTTGGTCTCGCTGGGCGGCGGCAGCCGCTGGTACGACACGCTGAACGTGCGTTTTCTGACGATCGCGGATTTCGACGAATTCTGCCGGGACGAGGGGATCCGCATTCACGAACGCGTGTTTTTGGACACCGAAGCTCGCCGCCGAGTGACCGACGATCCCAATTTGAACGCCGATCTGGCGATTGTGGTATTGAGCCGCTGAGGCCGTGGCCCGCGGCCAGGTGGGGAGCGGCTTGGATGTCCGAGGCTTGTCCGCTCTAGCGGGTCCAGTCGCGGCGTTGTCGCGAACTGGGGAGGCCCATTTTCTGGCGATACTTGGTGATGGTGCGGCGGGCGACGACAAGCCCGTGTTTGCGGAGTTCGTCGACCAGTTCGTCGTCGCTGAACGGGGCCGATTTGTCTTCGGCGTCGATCACTTCCTGCAGCTTCAAGCGGATCGTGTCCCAAGCCACCTCTTCCCCGTTCTCGCTTTGCGTGCCGCCCACGAAGAATCGCCGCAAGGGCAGGATACCGCGGGGGGTCTGGAGCCATTTGTCGTCGACGGCGCGGCTGACGGTGGTGACGTGGACGCCGACTTGATCGGCGATCTGCTGCATCTTGAGCGGTTCGATGAATTCCGGGCCGTCTTCCAGGAACCGCTGCTGGTAGTCGACCACGGCCTGGGCGACACGCGTCAGGGTGTTGCGGCGCTGTTCGATGGACTCGATCAGCCACTGGGCGGCGTTGATCTTCCGTTTCAGAAATTCCTTTTCTTCGGGTGTCGCCGTGCCGTTGGCCAGGCGGCGGCGATAGTACTCGCTGATCCGCAGCGACGGGGTGCGGCTGTCATCCACGACCACGTGATAGCGGCCGTCTTCGCCTTTTTCCACGACGGCGTCGGGAGTGACGGAGGGAACGGCGGAATTGGCAAAGGACGACGCGGGTTTGGGATTGAGTTTCCGCAACTCGGCCCACCCCGTCTGGATGGTTTCCAACGAGTAACCGGTCCGGCGTTTGATGGCCGGCAAGCGATTGTCGCGGAGATCCTCCAAGTGATCCGAAATCAGCGTCTTGAGGATCTCGTAGTAGGGCATCTCCGGCCGCAACTGCATCAGCAGGCACTCGCGCAAATCGCGGGCGGCGACGCCCAGCGGTTCCAAGGACTGGACGGTCTCCAAGGCCTGGCGAGCCAATTGCAGATGGTGGGGCGTCGCGTCCGCCGGCAATAAATCCTCCAAGCTGGTGCGGAAATAGCCGCCGTCACCGGGGTCGAGGCAGGAAATGATTCGTTCCGCGATTTCCCAGACCTCCGGATCGACGTCCATTTCCCCCAACTGCGCCAGCAGGAAATCCTGGAGCGATTGGGGACGCGATTCGATATTGGCCATCGCGTCGTGCTTGCGGTCCGCCTCGTCCTCCATGCGATTGGCGGAGCGGCGGGGCATTTCGTCGAAGTAGTCCGGCACGTCGCGGTCCAATTCCACCAGCCGTTCGAAATCGTCAACGTTGTCTTGCCGCTCGTCGACAACCAGTTCCTTTTCCTCGACGGACGGCGAATCCGGACTCTCGTGCGCCTCCGCCTGGTCTCGGATCGGACCATCCTCCGGCGATTCCAGCTCGAAATCCTGCAACTCCAGCACCGGGTTCTCGTTCAGCGCTTGGTCGATCTTCTCCAACAGCGCGAGCATCGGCAGCTGCAGGATTTCCATCGACTGGATCATCCGCGGAGCCAGTTTCTGCACCAGCTGCTGAGTCTGTCGTGTTTCGAGACCGAGTGAAAGCCGCATGATTCCCTTGACTACTGACGCCGCCGTTTCGCAAACAAATCGCTTCCGACCAGTTAGTGTACCTCTTTTTCGCCGCCGTTCGAACCCTCGTTCCCGTCACCGAGCAGACTTTCCTCCATCAAGGCGGAAAGTTCTTCCTTCCGGGACATTTTTTAAGGGGATCGGTTTCTACCACCTCTGACGGCCGTTCAAGGCGTCCGCCAGTACCTCTTTGTTGGTATACTCCAAGATGCTGCCGACCGTGACGCCTCGGGCCAGTCGTGTGATTTCGACCGGATACTCCGCCAATAAATTGGACAGATGCAGGGCGGTTCCGTCGCCTTCGACGGTCGGATTGGTGGCCATGATGATCTCCTGAAACTGTCCATTTCTCACGCGGTCGACCAGCGGCTCGATCGTCAACTGGTCCGGGCCAATTCCGTCCAGCGGCGCGATGCGCCCCAGCAGGACGTGGTACATGCCTCGAAATACGCCCGTCTGCTCTAGCGCCATCAAGTCCCGGGGTTGCTCGACGACGCACAGTCGGGTGACATCGCGTTGCGGGTCCCGGCAGATCGGGCAGATATCGCCTTCGGACAAGTTATAGCAGATTTGGCAGTAACGCACATTCTCGCGGACGTCGCGAATTGCGTCGGCCAACGCCAACGCTTCGTTCTTATGCACCCGCAGGATATGATACGCCAATCGTTCGGCCGACTTCTTGCCAATCCCGGGCAGCTTGGCAAACTCCTCGATGACGCGGGTCACCGACTCCGCAAGTTGCGCCATATTAAGACTCCGCGCCGTGATCCTCGCCATCCATTTGGGCCAGCGCCTCCTGCAGGCTGGGCAGGTCCATCCCCGTGGCGGCGGACTTGAACGCGTCCATGTGCAACTGCCGTGCTTTGGTCACCGCCTGGTTGACGGCCGCGGGAATCAGGTCCTCGATCATCTCCCGTTCACCGCGGGCGACCAGGCCGGGATCGATCTTGACCCGCAACACTTCCCCCAAGCCGTTGACCTCGACTTCGATCATGCCGGCCCCCGTGCTGGCCGTCGCTCGCTGGGCCTTGAGTTTTTCCGTCACGGCTTGCATCTGGGCGCCAAATTGACGGGCCTGACGCATGACCGACACCATGTTTCCCAAACCTTTGAACATCGGACTCCCTCGTCCCTGGACGTCAATCGCCCCGCCGCTCTTCCACTCGAATGACTTCGGCTTCGAACAGCCGCATCGTTTCCTGCACCAAAGGATCCTGCTCCACGTCGCGCATCCGCTGCTGCCATGACACGGCCGGCGGCCGCTTTTCCCCGCGTGGTTTCTCGGTTTCCGCCGCCACGGCAAACTCGATGCGGGCGTTTTGGCCGATTCGCCGCGACAACGCCTGTTCGAGTTCGCGTTTGATGTCGGGACGGTCGCAGTATTCCTTGTTATAAGTCGATTTCAGCGTGATGACCAGCTGATTCGGGGGAGATATCGCCAGAGCGCTGTAGCCCCCGGCCAGCTGGGCTTTAAAACCGGAAATCTCCGCCAATGTCTCCCGCCAAGCCTGCTCGATCGCTTGGACGGTCAAGTCGCTGGCCGCGTTCGGCAGCGATTCGGGCGGCGATTCGGGCGGCGATCCGGGCAGCGATCCGGGCGGCGTGGAAACCTGCACAGCGGCCGTCGGGGGCGGAATTGGGTTTGGCGTTGTCGACAAGGGTGCCTGGGGCCCGCCGCCCTCTGGCTGAACCTGAGGGGGCGAGTGGGTCGGGGGCGCGCTCGCAACTGACGGCGGCACACGCACTTCTGCGACAGACGGCGACTCGCGGCGGACACGTGCCACCGGCGGACCGGCCACCGGTGACGAACCGCCGCGAAGTTGAGCGATCAAGCCGGGCAGCGCGTCCAAGTCTTCCAGTTTGCAGATTCGCACCAAAGCGATTTCGACCAGAGTGCGAACCTGGGTCGTCTGCCGCATGCGCGTCAATGCCTGGTCGAGAATCTGCAAGGCCGCTAAGGTGGTCTCCAAACCCCACTGCTGGCCCGCATTCCGTACGGCGGAAAAATCGGCTGCCGACACGTGCAGCATCAGGTCGACCGGGCAGCCGACCAGCGCCGCCGCCACGTCCCGCAGGTAACCCAACAGCTGTTCTGCCAGCTGACCGATGTCCACGCCTTCGCGGACGGCGGCGTCGAGCTGCTGCAAGGCCTGAGCCGCGTCGCGGGCAATCAAATGCCCTACGATGGCGTGCAGCCGCCCGCCTTGCGCGGTTCCCAGCATCGCATGCACGTCGTTTTCCGTGACTCGAGGCCCGGAAAACGACAGCAACTGCTCCAGTAACGACTGGCTGTCCCGCATGGAGCCGGCGGCGCGTCGAGCCAATAACCGCAACGCCTCGTCATCGGCTTGGACACCTTCCGTCTGGACAATGAACCGTAACCGCTCGATGATCGAGTCTGTCGGCACGGGGGCAAAGTCGAACCGCTGGCAACGCGACAAGACCGTGATTGGAATTTTGTCCGCATCGGTCGTACAGAAAATAAACTTGACGTGCTCGGGCGGTTCTTCGAGGGTCTTGAGCAGCGCGTTAAAAGCGGGCACGGTCAACATGTGGACTTCGTCGATGATGTACACCTTGAACCGCGACCGGCTGGGGCGGACATTCACGTTGGAACGTAGTTGCCGGATTTCGTCGATGCCGCGGTTGCTGGCCCCGTCGATCTCCAACACGTCGACATCATCGCCGGAAGCGATGCTGACGCACGCATCGCAACGCCCGCAGGGGTTCAGCGTTGGGCCATCCTGGCAGTTCAGGCATTTGGCGAAGATGCGGGCCGTGGATGTTTTGCCGACGCCGCGGGCCCCGGTGAACAGGTAGGCGTGTCCTACGCGATTGGTCGAAATCGCGTTGCCCAACGCTTGCGCGACTTGCTGCTGTCCGACCAGTTCGCCGAATGTCTTCGGCCGATATCGCCGCGCAACGACGACGTACTCGCCGGCCGCATGGTCGTTCGCGACGTGCTCGCTCGTTGCAGCTGCGTCGTGGGAGGAATGGCCGTCGTGGCTGTGGCTGGGCATGGCTTGTGATCACCGCCGTCCGCAAGTTAAAACGCGTCCGCCGAAGAGCACCCCCCGCACAAGAGTACACCGCTTATGGCTGCTCCTGTTACGGCCTGACCAGATTCACGGTTCCCCCTTGCGAGGGGCGCACTTCGACGGACGCCGTCATCCACAATGCTATGGTTGTACGCCGAAATCCGCGCCGCGTCAAAGGGGCGGCGTCCAAAGCTGGAATCGCGGCGGGACATTGGGTCACTTGGGCGCCACCGTACAGATGATTCGGCGGGCATGCTGGGCAGGAGCCGATTCGACCTTGCCGAATTCGTCTAACTGCTGCAAGACCTCCGTCATCACCTTGCGGCCTTCCTCGATATGCGCCATCTCCCGGCCGCGAAACACGACGGTGACCTGCACTTTGTCCTTTTGCTGTAGAAACTTTACAGCGTTTTTGATCTTGAAATCAATATCGTGCTCGCCGGTTTTCGGGCGCAACCGGATTTCCTTGGTCTTGATCTGGTGCGCGTTGTGTCCGGCTCGCTTTTTCTTTTCGTACTTGTACTTGCCGAAATCCATAATGCGGCAGACGGGAGGTTTTTCGTTAGGAGCGACCTCGACCAGATCGAGACCGGTGTTTCTCGCTCGCTCTATTGCGTCCGAAGTGGACAGAATCCCCAGTTGTTCGCCGCTTTCCGAGATGACCCGCACAGGTGAAATGCGAATCTGCTCGTTGACCCTGTTCTGGATACGATCTATTGCTGCTGCCCTTTCATGCTAGAAACCGCGCGTTTGGCTGCTGGCCGGCACCGCACCGGTCATGTTTCGTCCGCGCCGTGTCCGAAAGTAAAAACGGCTTTAACTCAAGAGTATCGACAACTGTACCGTCGATCGTCAACTACTCTCCCGCAGATTTTAACAAATCCCGCCGTTCTTTACTACCTTGCCTTGGCACGCTACGTTATATCAAACGGCGCGCGGCAAATCCAATTTTTCTTTCCAAGGTCCGTATGAGTACCCTTCGTGTGTCGATTACTTGGCTGTCGATGTTCGCGTTTTTCGGCCTCGCGCTGTCTGCCTGGGGCGAGGAACCGCTTGCGCCGGACCACGTCTCGGCGGCTCTGCAACGGGTGGAACAGCAGGCCGAAGCTGCCGCAGGGGCTGCCCACAACGCCTGGATCCTGACCTGTTCGATGCTGGTGTTGTTCATGACGGCGCCAGGATTGGCGTTGTTTTACAGTGGCCTGGTGCGGAAAAAAAACGTGCTCGGGGTGATGATGCAATGCATCTTCCTGATGGGACTGATGTCGATTGTCTGGGCCTTGTGGGGATATTCCCTGGCCTTTGGCGGCAGCGGTCGCTGGCTGGGAAATGCGGATTACTTGTTCCTGCGAGACGTCGTGCGAACTTGGGATCCTTCAACCAACGCGCCGATGACTCCGATGGAAGGCCCGATTCCGCGGCTGACACACATGATGTTTCGGGGCATGTTTTTCATCTTCACGCCGGCCTTGATTTGCGGGGCTTTTGCCGAGCGGATGAAATTCAGCGCGCTGGTGGCGTTCATGGTGCTGTGGGGCACGTTCGTTTACTGTCCGCTGTGCCATTGGGTCTGGGACGGCGGTCTGCTGTCCTTTGTCAAGACCGGGGAGACCGGAAACGGCTTGGCGGGCGGTGCCTTGGACTTTGCGGGCGGCACAGTCGTGCATCTCAGTTCGGGCGTGGCGGCCCTGGTCGTGGCGCTGGTGATCGGCAAGCGGCTGGGCTATGGCCGCGAGCCGATGCCGCCCCATAACTTGACCTACACGGCGGTTGGCGCGGCGATGCTGTGGGTCGGCTGGCTGGGCTTCAACGGCGGCAGCATGCTGGTCTGCGACGAATTGACTTCGAGTGTGTTTGCGGCGACACATCTGTCGGCGGCCGCAGGGGCGGTGACTTGGGCGGCCATCGAGTGGCGACGGCGGGGAAAACCCAGTATTTTGGGGACCTGTACGGGAACGATCGCCGGTTTGGTCTGCATCACGCCAGCGGCGGGGTTCGTCAGCCCGATCTCGGCATTGTTTTTCGGGGTCGCGGCCGGCGGTGCATGCTATTTCGCCTGCACGACCTTGAAAAAGCAGTTGGGTTACGACGATTCGTTGGATGCTTTTGGCGTGCATGGCGTGGGGGGAACGCTGGGGGCGATTCTGACCGGCGTATTTGCCACGCGGGCTTGTTGGAACATCGACGGCGGACATCCGCTCGGGGTGATCGAAGGCCAGTTCCGAATTCTGCTGGGGCAGATTGTCGCCGTGGTCGTGACGTATGTTTTTGTGGCGGTGGCGACGCTGGTGCTGCTGCGCATCGTCGACGCCGTGTGGGGATTGCGCGTCGGCCAGGAGCAGGAGGCGCATGGAATCGACTCCAGTCAGCACGGAGAAGAGGGTTACATTTTCCGCTAGTCGGACGACGAGGCTCGCAACATACTATGGCTGTTCCGCATCTTCGCCCCGCCGTCCTGGCCGCTCGCGAAAAGCTGCGCCAGGGGAGGGAAAAGTTGAAGAACCTGCACGCCGGCGGTGCGCCGGGGGTTCAAGTCAGCACCTACCTGACCGATCTGGTCGACAGCATCTGTCTGGACGTGTACGAGATGGCGATGTCGGAATTGGGCAGGGACCAGCGCGAGACGCACTTGGCGTTGGTCGCTCACGGGGGCTATGGGCGGCGCGACATGTCGCCGTTTTCCGACGTCGATTTGATGCTGTTATTGGACCCGGGCAGCGAATCGCTGGTGCGGCCGGTCGCCCAGCGTTTGACCCTGGACATCTGCGATGCCGGATTGACGCTCGGCTTCAGCTTGCGGACGCCCGCCGAGGCCTGCCAGCTGGCCTTGGCCGACGCCACGGTCTTCACCTCGCTGGCGGAATCCCGCCTCCTGGCTGGCCAGGAGCCGCTGTTTGCGCGGTTTCGGGAACGTCTGCGCCGCCTGGCGTCCCGCCATTGCCGCGGCCTGATCGATTCGATCGAACAGTCCCGGGCGGACGAGCGGCAGAGCTACGGGGAAACGAACTTTCTGTTGATGCCCAATATCAAACGCTCGCTGGGCGGTTTGCGGGACATCCAGCTGGTCCGTTGGATCGGTTTTGCGCGGTACGGCAACACGTCGCTCGATATTTTGGAAGGCCTGGATGCGATCTGTCCCGAAGACCGCAGGCGGCTGCGCCGCGCCCAGGAGTATCTGCTGCGACTGAGGAACGAGTTGCACTTCCATGCCGGCCGCGCCCAGGACGTGCTGGATCGGCAGGAGCAAGTGCGGCTGGCCAAGTTGAACGGCTATCGAGGCGACGATGCGCTGCTGCCGGTCGAACAGTTCATGCGCGACTATTTCCACCACACGAGCGAAGTGAACCACGCGGTAACGCATTTCCTGGCCGGGGCCAAAGCTCGTGTGGGTTTGCGCAGCGTGTTCAACTCGGTGCTCAGCCACAACGTGGAGGGTGACTTTCGCGTGGGGCCGATCTACATCAGCGCCACGCAACGCGGCTTGACGAAGCTGCGTAGCGACCTGGTTCACGTGCTGCGGTTGATGGACCTGGCGAACTTGTACGACAAGATGATTGAACATCGGACGTGGGAGGCGATCCGCGAGGCCGTCCAGAAGCGGGCCACGATCGAGCTGACTCGCCAAGTCGCGGAGCGGTTCCTGTCACTGATCTCGCAACCCGGCCGCCTGGGCGACCTGCTCCGCCGCTTGCACGAGTTGCGGGTCCTGGAGCAGATCCTCCCGGGGATGAGCCATGCCCGTTGTCTGTTGCAGTTCAACGAGTTCCATAAGTACACGGTCGACGAGCACTCGATTCGCGCCGTCGAGGAAGCGGTGCGTTTCTTTCACGATCCCCGGCCGGTCGGCGACGCCTACCGGGGACTGGTCAACAAGCGGCTGTTGCATCTCGCGCTGCTGATCCATGACTTGGGCAAAGGCAATCCGGAGGACCACAGCGAAGTCGGCGCCCAATTGGCGGGCGAAACGGCGCGGCGGCTGTGCCTGTCCGAGCGCGAGGGTGAGGTCCTGCGGTTCCTGGTCCGCCGGCACCTGATGATGTCGGACCTGGCCCAGTTACGCGATGTCTACGACCCGGATCTCGTCGTGGATTTGGCCGTCGAAGTCGGCTCGCCCGAGGTCCTGCAGATGCTGTACGTCATGACCGCTGCCGACTGGGCTGCCGTCGGCCCCGGCGTGCTGACCGATTGGAAGCTCGATTTGCTGACTCAGCTGTACTTCAACGTCCGCCGTCACTTGACCGGCGAGATCTCCGGAGACGCTCCGGAATCGGAACAGACGCAACGTCGCGAGCAGTTGTTGACGGCCATCCGCGAGACGCGCCGGATCGACCCCTGGTGGCGTGAGCAGGTGGCGGCCTTGCCGCCCGCTTACCTGTTCGCCGGCGCCCCGCGGCAGATTGTCGACCGCCTGGAGTCTCTGCGCCAGCTGTCGCGGCAGGACGCAGCGGCCTGGGGTCAGTACCTGCCGGATCGTCGGACCGTCGAATACACGATCGGCACCTACGAGGATATCGCGCCGGGAGTTTTTCATCGCCTGACCGGCGCGTTGACCAGCCAACGGTTGGAGATCTTGTCGGCCGAAATTCATACCTTGGCGGATGGCCTGGTCCTGGATCGCTTCCACGTCCATGACCGCGATTTCGCCGGCGAACCGCCAGCCCGCCGGCTGGACGAAGTCTGCGCCAAACTGACCGATTCACTGCGCAAGCCCAGCGAACAACCGCCCAAATTCCCGTCGCTGTGGGGCGCCACTGCCGCCGCCCGCAACCCCAAACCGCACCGGCCCGAACCGCAAGTCCGCGTCGATAATGCCACGTCCGACCGCTTTACAATCCTGGATATCTTCGCCCTGGACCGCATGGGCTTGCTGTACACCATCACGCGGCGACTGTACGAGCTGGGCCTATCGGTCCACAAAGCCCGCATCGGTTCGCACCTGGATCAGGTCGTGGACGTGTTCTACGTCACCGATGCCGACGGCCGAAAGATCGACGACGAACAACATCTGACCGAGATCCGCGCGTCCCTGTTGGAACGGATCCGCCAATTCGAGGAAGGGTGATCGGTCGGCAAGCCGCGTTCTTCCAAGAGTGCCGTCGCAAGGGCTTGATGCACCGCCGTGATTTCGCTCGCTTTCGATCGTCGGCCACACCGTTGTTTCGTGGCCGTTGCTAACGCGGGCCGCCCAACGAGAACAGCTGAGCACGGGTCCGCAGGTACATCACCCCGCCGGCCACCGCGGGTGTGGCATAGCTCGGTTCACCGAGCGGGATCCGGTGGCGGACCTCGAACATGTCTCCCGCTGCCAAAACGATGACCTCGCCCGTCTTCGACACGTTGTACAGAGAGCCGTCGACCCACACGGGCGACGCATAGTATTCTCCCTCGACCCGCTCTCGCCAAAGCACCTCACCGGTGGCCACACGGAGACACGACACCACGCCGTCGTCGCACCAAAGAAACAGCCACCCGTCCTTGACCAACGGCGTGGGCACCATCGGCAAGGCTCTGGTTATCTCGTAGGCCAGTGTGGGCCCGGTTCCCTGAGCAGACGAACCGGGTCGGACCGCGATGCAGCGAGTGCCGCGGATCCCCGCCCCGTGGCCCGCGATCACCAGGCCTGGCGCGACGACCGGCGAAATCACGGCCCGATCCAAGAACGGCTGCCCGAATTCCCAGGTGACCTCCCCCGTGGCCGGATCGATCGCCAGGATGCCGTGGGCGGTGTTGGAGAAGATCAACTCCGGCCGGCCCCCTTCGGCTTGGTAGACGCAGGGCGTCGAGTAGCCGGCCAGGAACGTCTTGGTTTCCGTCTGCCAACGCGTCTCGCCGCTCTTCCGATCGACAGCGATCACGAAGCTCCGGCCGGCCGGATTGGGCCCATCCTTCTTGCGGCCCGGGCTCCGTTCCATGTCCTCCTGGTCATTGGCCAGCACAACCAGGTCCTGGTACAGGATCGGTGACGAGCCGCTGCCTTGAAGGGAAACCAGGGGGCCCAGATGGCGCCGCCAGACTTCGCGGCCCTGAAGATCCAGCGCCAGCAACATGACCGCTTCGGGCGTAGTCCAGGTGATCACCACGCCGTCAGCATCCACCGCCGGCGTAGCCGTCGCGTAGGAGTTGTCTCGATGCTGGCCGTAGGTTTGCGATGGCTCCACGTGCTTCCAAAGCGTACGGCCCGTCGGTGCGTCCAGGCAGAGCAATGTACGAAGCGAGGTGGCTGGGTCACCACAGGTGACGAAGATCCGCTTTTCCCAGACCACCGGCGAGGAGTGGCCGGAGCCTGGCAGATCGATTTTCCAGTTGTAATCTTTCTCCGTCCAGCGGACGGGCACGGTCTTGGCATTGCTGATGCCGCTGCCGTTCGAACCGCGAAAGCGATTCCAAGCCGCCTCGTCGGCAGGGGCGGACTGGATGGCCAGAAGACTTACAGCGACGACGGACAAAATGCTGCGGATCATGATTCTTGTACACCTCGCCTAGCCGTTTGAGGCATTGGGAATATTCTTGGTACGGTATCGCACTGGTTCGCCCGGTTCGCCGGAAGTGCGCGCGGGCGGTAATGGTGTCCTGATCAGTGGATCGCCTCTCCCGGCAAAGGCATTGCGTTGGCGTCCAACACCTGGACCGACGAAATTGTCCGCATGTCGGTATGGTTGGCGTAGGACCAGACGATGCGCTTGTCGGAAGTGATCTCGAGCAGATGCGGGGCCTTGCCGAACTGGCCGTGACCGAGCCAATTACTGATCAAGGTGTTGCCGTTGGGCAGGCGGTGGAATCCGGTCAGAAACTTCAACGGCTGGTCCGGCAAGTCCTGGTTGCTGACGTGCCACACGACTTGAGCCTCGGCGTTGACTTCGATCAGTCGCGGGTCCTGGCGTTTGTCGCCCGTGGCGATCAGCGTGTGGCCGTTGCACAGCCGCGCGACGCTGTGCGGGCCGCCGGGCGCAGCGGCTTCCCAAACCTTACGGCCTTGCGGATCGTACTCCCGCACCGCCTCTTCGCCGTAATGCGCCACGAGGTAATTGCCGTTCGTCAGGCAGCGGGCGTTGCGGATATAGGCATGGCCGCCGTTGGTCCCCTCCGGCAACAGTCGGACCTCCTTGACCACTTGGCCATCGGGCGTTACCTCGATCAGCCGCCCGCTGTTGCACTCGCCGACAAACGTATTGCCGTTGGCCAGCCGTTGGCAGGCGTAGACCTCGCTGTTGGTGGTGTAATCAAACGCGACCTGCTTGTCTCGCGTGACTTCGCGGACGCCAAACCCGGTATTGAATAACAGGTTGCCATTGGGCAGGGCCCACAAGTCGTTGCAGGTCCCGCTAAAGTACTCCCAGGTGACCTTGCCGTCCGGCCCCACGAGGAACACCTTCTTGGCGGAGAAGTCCGTGCAGACGAACGGTTTGCCCGCGACAAAGGAAGTGGCCTCAACGGCCAGCGCCTCCGATCGTCCCAGCCCCGCCAGCACACCGATCAGCACCAAAGTCATTCGCGTCATGTGGTTCCCGCTACAGGAATGTTGTGGAAGAGGGTAAGCATCACGGATTTTCAGAACGGCCAAGCCGGCAGCTTGCCGCCGGCGTTGATTGTAGCCGGAACAGGCGTCGAATGGAACTCAGATGCCGGTCTCGGGCACCTGCAGCGGCCCATGCAAGGGTTCGGTCGGGTTCGGTGACGCCGAGCGATTGGCGATCCAGGTCGATCACTCCAGCGACCTCAGAAGACCACAATCCGACAGATCCGCGATTTTTCAGTTATGTGCCGATTCCGGAGCAACCCTTCAGACCGCCAAAATGTTTGGTATTGCATTCTCGCCATCGAGCGAGATGATGATGCACAGTTCGAGCTGAACGATATCCAATGACGGGGGAATCCAACGTGAAAACGTCCTTGACGCCTCAATGCGTTTTGTTTTCTGCCTTCGCTCTGGCGGCGATGCTCCAAGCCGGCGGCCAACGGGCGGCGGCAGAGTCGTCTTACGCCATCGTCGTGTCGCAACAGACCATGGATGCGGTCGACTGGAAACAGGTGGTCGAGACGCTCGTGGCCAAGCACCAGGCCCAGGTGATCACGTACGCCGAATCGGTCGACCAGGCCAAACCGGTATTGCAACAGGCGTTTCCGCGTTTTGCCTGTTTCGTAGTTCGGCCGGAGGAAGCGAGCCGAGCGTTCGTCGGGCAGGTCCACCGGCTGACGCGTCAGCTGGATGCCGATCCGTACACCGACTGCCTCTGGGGTATTCTGACCGGCTACGACGCCGCCAACGCATTGCGGATTGCGAAGCAGACGGAACCGCTGACGATCCGCAAGGTGGCCGCCGGGACGGAATTTGCCACGGCGATGGTGGAGGAAGGGGTTTGGTACTGCGAATTGAACCAGGGCAAGATGGTCCGGAAAGAGCCCGGGCAGGACGCCGTACCGCACCGCGCGCCGGAGGACACCAGCGCGGCGCTCGTCGACACGCTGAACAACTACCGGCCCGACCTGTTCATCACCTCGGGCCATGCCACCGAGCGGGATTGGCAGATCGGTTTTCGATACCGCAACGGCTCGTTCCGCTGCGCCGATGGGCAGCTGTTCGGACTCGACACCCAAAATCAACGGTTTCCCATCCAGTCGCCGAATCCCAAGGTCTACCTGCCGATCGGCAATTGCCTGATGGGGCACATCGACGGCCGCGACTGCATGGCGTTGGCTTGGATGAACCGTGCGGGCGTGCAGCAGATGCTGGGCTATACCGTGCCCACATGGTACGGCTATATGGGCTGGGGCGTGCTGGATTACTTCGTCGAACAGCCCGGTCGGTACACATTCACCGAAGCCTTCTTTGCCAACCATCACGCGCTGGTGCATCGGCTGGCGACCTACTGTCCCGAACTTCTGAACCAGCCCAGCGGCGACACGGGCCGCCCGCGGTCGCGGCCGGCGATCAGCGACGAAGCGCAGGCCGCGGGTTTGACGCCCGCCGACGCGGTCGGATTGGTCTTCGACCGCGACGTCGTGGCTTTTTACGGCGATCCCGCCTGGCAGGCCCGGATGGCGGACCAGCCCAAGGCGTACGAGCAGCGGCTGACGCAGGCGGATGGCACGTACGTGTTCGAGATCATGCCTCAGCACGGCGCCGACAGTTTTGCGGCGATCAATACCAACGGATCGCAGCGCGGCGGGCGGCCGTTTGTGGGCTACTTGCCGCACCGTGTCACCGACATCCGGGTCATCGAGGGAGCGGATTTGCAATCGGTCATCACGGACGACTTTATCCTCGTGCCCAACCCGCGGGTGTGCGACCCGGCGAAACGCTACCGAGTCGTTTTCGAGGCCCGCCCGTTGTAAGATGGATACGGCGATCGGTCCGTGTGGGACGCTTGGCCCTTGACCTTCTCCTCCCGTTCTCCGCAGCCCAGCCCGTTGGCGGCCGATGCGGTTGAATGAACCTAACTCGCGTGATCGTCGGGAATCTTGATGATGCGTTTGCACCACGGGCAGCGGCCTTTATTACCCGCGGTTCCGGGGGGCGTGCGGACGATGTTGTGGCAGTGTGGGCAGGAGAATTCGATGCGTTGCGGCGGCGAGGAAGCTTGGGGCGGGCGGCGAGCCGAAGGAACGACGTCGGGTGGACTCGCCTCATCTGCGACATCCGCAATTGCGGCGATACGAACAATCGCACTGCAGTGGGGGCATCTGCCCTTCTTGCCGGCCGTCGAACGTGGCGTTTGCACTAAGAGTCCGCACTTGGGGCAGGCGAACTCGATCTTATCAGAAGTCGGTACCAAGACCGCAGACGGAGTTGGGGGCGGCGACACACGATTGACAACGTATGCCGCCAAGGCAGGCAACTCGTGGGCGGCTGACGAGGCTGCGGATACGCCCTGCAAGTAGCCTCTCAGCGCCGCGCCGAAGTCCCGCATGGATTCGTAACGCTGCGCGGCGTCCGCGCTCATGGCTTTCAGGCAGATGGAGCAGATAGCCGGATCGAGTTGCGGCTGATACCACGAGGGCCGTTTCGGATTGAACGTCAAAATCTGCGCGAAGACTTCGGGCACTGACCCGCAGAATGGTGGCCGACCGGCGATCAGTTCGTAAAGGATGACGCCTAGACTGTACACGTCCGACTGGGGGCCCACGTCGGCCGTCACTCCCCGCAACTGTTCGGGACTCATATAAATGGGCGTGCCTAGCATGAGGTTGCTCGGCGTCTCGTAAGCTTCGCGGGTGAAGCTCCGCGCCAGCCCAAAGTCCAGAATCACCGGTCGGCGGCGTTTCTCATCCATCATGATATTCGAGGGTTTAAGGTCCCGATGAATGATCCCGCAATCGTGGGCTTCCGCCAAAGCAGCGGTCAATTCGAGGACGATGTTAGCTGCCGTCTTGGGATCTATGGGCTTTTCTGAGTTGACCAACTGGGATAAAGGCGTCCCCTCGATCAACCCCATAACGATGTAGTGGTTCCCATGAAACTCGCCGACATCGTGGATTGGGCAGATGTTAGGATGGTGCAGTCTCCCCCCTAACCGGGCCTCACGGAGAAAGCGACTGAGCTGATCGGTCGTCTCCAAAGTCCCGCGGCGGGGAATCTTGACGGCGACGTCGCGGTCCAACTGCTTGTCGTAAGCTCGGTAGACCTTGCCGAATGCCCCCTGGCCAACGACTTCTCGTAATTCGAACCGGCCAAAACTGACGGGCAGGGCATCGTCCGGGATCTCCAAGAAGGTGACCAGCCGAGCAATCGTATCCACCTCCATGGAAACCGTGGGCGTGGAATCGGAATTCGAGCCGTTCGCCGAACCGGGCGGCTCTTTGGCTTGGCCATCCCACATGCTCGAACCCCTGGACTGTTCCGGCGACAAATGCTCCTCGCAGACCGCGAAACAGCAAGTGGCCCTTGCACGGTACTGCGTGTCCATCCACGTAAGCGGCGATAAGCGAAGCCGCGATCCGCGTGGCGATCTCACCTCGGTGAAACTCGTGCTCTGCTTCCCGCAACCATAAAGCGTACGATCTCAAGGCGCCGAAGGCAACCCATGCGCCCAAATTCAAGGCGCTTCTGCGGCGGCGTCCGTTGCGCCCCCATGCCGTTCTCGACATCGAAAGTCCATTAAACGCAGGGGGTTACGAGATCATCTTCCGTGCAATCGACGTCGTGGCATAACGTTTGCTGAAGATGTTCCCTCGTGGTTCTTATCAACTTCATGTCGAGCAAGGCATGAGGATCAAATTGCTGCGTGCTGTTTACAGGATGCTTCGGCGACAGGCGCGTTGTGATAACGAGGTTGGGGTGATGTTCCGTTTGCAGTCAGATGATGGCGAAGTCGCTTGCGTGACGATTTCTGGCCAACTCCGGCAGGAAGACATCGTTCAGGTCGGCGACCCGCTGGAGGAAGTCTTGGGAACTGGATTGTATGACCGCAAGGTTCTGCTGGACTTGAGCGGTCTGCGAGTAATCGACTCCAGCGGGTTTTGCTGGCTGGTGAGGCGTCAGAAGCGAATGTCCCAGAATGGGGGTCAGCTCATTCTGCATTCGGCTTCGCCATGGATCAGTCAAACCCTGGGCCGACTGAAGATGGATTCGGTTTTCCGTATCGCCCAGGACCGGGAGTCCGCCATCAGGCTGGCACGGCTTCATGGCAAGGCCCCAAGACCTCGATAGCCCAAACATATTGGAGGGCGGGAGATGCTTGTTCTGAGCAGAAGAATTGGGGAAGAGATTCAAATTGGTTCGTGCCTGAGCCTTCGGGTGTTAGCGGTGTCCCAAGGCCGGGTTAAGCTGGGAATCTCTGGCCCGCGCACGGTTCGCGTGGCGCGTGCCGAACTTTCCAGCAGGAGCGCGGTGAAGCAACCGAGGCAGTCGGTCGGAGCATTGCCGCTTGCGGTCCAAGATCCTCTGCCTTAACGGGCCGAGGCGCCGGGAATTCGCCGCCAAATCGCGCGATGTCCGATGGCTGCGATTTGCGCATGGACCTCGGGCCCAATTGGCCGTTGGCGAGGAGTCGGTAGCAACCGCGACGGACCGCTGTACGACGCGTCTTGGGCTCAGCAGCTTTTGCACGTGATGGAGGCGCATTCGATGTTCGTTGAACTTGTTTGTCTTGACGAAAAGGTGGAACCGGGTCCCTTGGTCTTCCGGGATGCACCGTTCACGATCGCGGTCGCTACCAATGCGCAACTCGCTCTGGCCGACCTGCAGGTGAGGCGTAAAGACTGCGAACTCTATGAATTCGACGGTAACCTGCGGGTTCGCGACCTGGGATCGGTCAAAGGCACGTTCGTCAACGGTGCGCCTATCAGGGATGCGCCGTTGACGTCCGGAGACATGCTGATGCTGGGAAGCACCCGTTTCCGCGTCTTCTTTGGGCGGGGTTCGACGGAACGATCCGTGCTGGATGCGGAGTCTGACCGGGGACGCTGCGAGCGTTTCCGCTAGTCCCGCGAGCGGTGCCTCGCAAATGCGATGTCGGCGCACGCTGCTACGGTCATGGCACACCTCCTGGCTCCTCACGAAGCGAGATCAGGTCGCGTCGGCGATGCTGTACTCCTGGATCTTCTTGTATAGTGTCCCCCGGCCTATGCCCAAGATGCGGCATGCCTCCGCCTTGTTGCCCGCGACGCGGTCGAGCACGTATTCGATGTGACGACGCTCGGCTTCCCGCAGCGAAATCATCTCGGGACATGGTACGTTGTCCCGCCCCGTCGTGGTGAGGCCCAGATCTTGCGGCGAGACTTCCTCCGAATGCCCCAAGACCACGGCGCGTTCCACGGCGTTCTTCAACTCGCGGATGTTGCCCGGCCAGGGGTGCTGGCGGATGGCCGCGATCGCTTCGTTCGACAGCCGCCGCTGGCCGCGCCCCACCTGCCGCCGGAAATGATCCAGGAAGGAAACCGCCAACTCGATCGCATCGTCACCGCGTTCCCGTAGCGGTGGGATCCGTAGATCGATCACGCGTAACCGATAGTACAGGTCTTCACGGAACTGGCCTTGCCGAACCAGTTCGAGCAAATCCCGGTGCGTGGCGGCGATGACACGCACGTCGACATGGATCGATTCCTGCCCCCCCAGACGTTGGAAAGGATGGCCTTCCAACACACGCAACACCTTCGCCTGACAGGACGAACTCATCTCGCCAATTTCGTCGAGGAAGATCGTTCCCCGATGGGCCCGCTCAAATTGTCCGATGTGGCGACGGTCGGCGCTCGTGAACGCGCCGACCTCATGTCCGAATAGCTCGCTCTCCAGCAGCGATTCGCTGAAGGCCGCGCAGTTAACTGGCACGTAGGGCCCGGCGTTGTAACGGCTTATCTCGTGAATCGCGCGCGCCACCAGTTCTTTGCCCGTACCACTTTCTCCCAGAATGAGCACCGTCGATGAGGTTGGGCCGACCCGCGCGATCCACTCCAGGACCGCCTTCATCGCGGGACTGGATCCCACCAGCGTCGTCTGGCTGGCCAGTTGGCGACGCAATTGGTCGTTCGCCTGCTCCAATCGCTCTCGATGCTCCAGGTTTTCGAGGGCCGTTCCCAGCTGGTAAGCCACGACGACCGCGAAATCCAGATGCCCTTGCTGAAACAACCCCCGCTCCAGCGCGCGATGGCACTCGATGGCCCCCCGACAACACGAGGCGCCAGGAATCGGTGCGCCAATCCCGCTGCCCACCGACGACGACACGTCGAGGGCACCAGGCGACGCGTCCGGCGGCTCCACGAATAACGCCTTGTTCTTCTCGACTGCCAGACTGGCCAGCAAATGCTCGTCATCCGCTTGGCCAAAGCGGCCGACGCAACGCAACCGCCCGTCACCCCCCACCAGCCAAAGCGAGGCCGCATCCGGCGCGACTCCCTGGACCAGCGCGTCCAGAGCGACACCCAGCAGCGATTCCGTGCTGGGATGCTGCTGCAAGAGGTTCGCCATCCGGCACAGCACCGCCGAATCGCGCGTGACACGCGCCAGCGAACCGCTCAGACTGTGTTCGGCCAACTCTCGCTGGGCATCCTTCTGCAGCCCCATCAGCGCTGTCGGCCGAGGTTGGTCCGCACAAGCCGAGTCAGCCCCCGAATCGCGATCATCGCCTGTGAACAGGATCAAGTTGTCACCGATGCGAATTAAATCGCTGGGCTCAAGCATCGTCTGCTGCACGGCCTGCGAATTGACGAACGTTCCATTCAGGCTCCCGCAGTCCTCCAAGGACCAGTGATTCGCCCGATACACCAGTCGTGCATGCAGCCGGCTGACCCGGTCATCGTCCAGTCGCAAGTCGCGCACACCCTGGCGGCCAATCGTGACTGCCGGAACCTTCGCGTCAAGCCGCAAAATCGTTCCTGTTGACGCCCCGCTGACTACGACCAGCGAATACACCATGCACTCCCACCTCGGTTAAGCTCGTGTTCTGCTTCCTCTAACGATATAGTGTACGATTTCAGATCACCTGAGGCAAGCAATGCGCCCTAATTCAAGGCGCTCATGAATGGGGTCTTACGGTGTCAAATGCGGGCTACAGCGTCGAAATCCAAGACGGTCGCGTCTTCGTTCGTGACTTGCAAAGCACTAACGGAACGGGGAGTGAACAAGTCCTGGTCGGAGAATGTCTGCTCCACGACGGCGATCGGCGGTGGGTTGCGGCGACACCGATCGAGGTCCGCATCAACAATGACCGAAATGCGTGCCTGAACAAGGTTTTCCACACCCTCAGGCAATCCGTCACGCCGTCAGCGCATTTGCTCGAAAATGCCGTGGTGCAACGAATCCGCTCCCTCGTTCTTTGGAAGTTCGCCGACCGAGGATTCGCCATGGAGTTTTTCGGTTTCCGGTCGTTCGACAAAAATCGTCTGCGTGGGGTAAGCAAACTCGATACCTTGGCTCTCAAACTCGCGGTAAATGGCCAGGTTGATGGCCTGTTGAATGTCCATGTAGCGGTTATAGTCGGGCGACAGCACATAGTAGACGATCTCGAAATTCAGGGAAAACGCGCCGTAGGCGACGAAATGCGCGCGATCGAAACGAACCGCCTCCTGCGCCTCGACGGCCGCGCGGAGAAGGGTCGGAATGGCGGCTACCCGGTCGTAAGGCGTCTGATAGATGACCCCGATCGAAAAGACGACGCGACGTTCCGTCATGCGTTTGAAATTGCGAACGCGGCTTTGCAGCAGATCGTTGTTCGAGAATATCAACTGCTCGCCGGACAGACTGCGGATCCGCGTCGTTTTCAGCCCGATGCGTTCGATCGTGCCCTTATGATCCCCCACGATCACAAAGTCTCCCATCACGAACGGTTTGTCCAACACGATCGAGGCCGAGGCAAACAGGTCCCCCAAAATATTTTGGGCTGCCAAGGCCACGGCCACGCCGCCGATCCCCAGACCAGCCACCATGGCGGTGATGTCGATACCCAAGTTGGCAAGCGCCAGCAGCACCACAACCGAGATGATGACAAGCCGTGCGAACACACCCAACGCGGAAACCATCGTGACGCTGCTCGCATCCGTCAGCAATCGTTGTGTCGTGTAGCGAGCCACAAAAAACGCCACGGCAACATGTCCCCAGATTCCGGCCTGAATCAACAGGACGATCAGGGCCGTGGTCCGAATGGTGGCGGAATCTCGCGCCTCCAGCGGCAGTGCGAAACTGGCCAGGAAGGCCGCTGCGATGACCAGGAAAACGAACCTGGTCCCGTCGCTCAGGTTCGCCGTGAGTTCGGCGTAGTCAATTCGCCGCGTCTCGGCAATTCGCCGCGCCCGGCGGCTGATCCAGGCCTTGACCAAACGCAATACGATCACCAGGATCAACCACAAAACGGCGGCCAGGAGCCAACGTGGCAAGTCTGCATGCGACGCGAGCCATGGGGCCACCTCAAGCGGATCCCGCCAGTTACGAAGTGATTCGAGCATGATCTTCTCCTCGCTGCTTCAGCGACGGAAAACGGGTTCCCTTCATCGCCGCTGACGGACGGTGTGGACCAGCCCTCGCGGGTCGTACGGTTCAGAGTGCGCCGCATCCTGATGCCAGGGCACGCGGATGCCGTCGTCGCGGGGCATCTTCGGACGCGGCCGGTATCTTGTCACAAAAGGTTCTGATGCTATCTCGGAACCGCAGGTCGGGCCCAGGTCTGGCCTTTCTTGTAGCGATTGGCCCGGTCGACCACGGTGGCGTCCTGGCTGGTTTGAATCACTTTGTCCAAAGCTCGGTCGAACTCCGCTTTGTTCGGCTCGCGGAGGTCGCGATGATGGGCCAGTTCGACCACGGCCTGACACGCTTGCTGGGCACAGGCCGGCTGGTCCAGATAGGGCGCAAGGAAACGCAGCGTCTCGATGGTACGAATTGCCGCCGCGCGTTGCAGGGTCAAATTCCGTTCGCTGTCCCGCGTGCAGAGAGCCAGGGCTTTCTTCAGCAAATCCAACTTCTCGTCGTCCGAACGGCCGTCCGGCAGCGGGGCGACACGAATCAGTGCCCGCAACGCCGCGGTGCGGTCCGCGGGGTGAGCGTTCGTTTGCAGATGTTTCATCAGTTCGGGGGCGATCGACGCGTCCGGCCAATTGCACAGAGCGCGGAGCCCCGCCTCGTGCCGCGAGGGATTCGAGTCGGCAAACGCGGCCTTTACGATCTTCAGCGCTGCGGGCCCGCCCACGCGTCCCAGGGTTGGCAGCACGGCCGTCCGGTCGGCCTCCTGCAACGCTTCCATCGCAGCCAACAACGGGGCGGCCTGCTGTCGGGGATCGCTGATTCGGCTGCAGACAAACATCACGGCCTTTTCGGCCGCTTCGCGCTCCCGGCCCATTTCGGCAGCCAGAATGCCGCGCACCATGCCGGGGATGTGTTCCGGGCCGGCCAGTTCCCCCAACGCCGCAATCGCCGCAGATCGCACCGCCGCGTCGTCGTCTACGGCGGCAGGCAGGATGTCGGCGGCCGTGTTGAATGCTCGTCGAGACGCCAGGATGCCGATCAGCGTCACTCGCTTCGCCGATCCGGCCTGGTTCATTTCCGCGGCCACCGAGATCGCCACCGCCTCGCCGGGCAAGCGAGTCAAAGCGGTTTGCGCAGCGGCTTGCTCGGCCGGTGAACCGTCCGTCAGCAATCGCAGCAACGCCCGCGCGTCGGCCGGCTCGCCGAGCACGCCCAAAGCGGCGATCGCGGCCAGCCGCACCGTCGCCTCTTGGCTGGCGGCCAATCGCTCGACCACCGCGGGCCGCGCGGCGGGGTCGCCCCGGTCGGCTAGGGCGCCGAGCAACGCGATTTGGACATCGGGCGGCAGCTGCGGCAGTTGGGCCGCGAACTGCCGAGTGGCCGCCGGCCCTTTCGCTTCCGTGCGGACTTGCTCCAGGCCCAGAGCCCGCATGTCCTTGTCCTTTTCACTCAGCAGATGGATCACCAAGGGGACCAGTTCGTCGCCGGTTCCGTCCTGGGCCGGCGACATCGCAGTCAACGAAAAAAAGAGGACGGCCAAGCAGACCGTTCCGCCAAACACAGCGTACGTACGTTTCAAGGCCGAACCTCCTTTCACGATCAGGATGCGATCCGAAGCGAACCGCGTTTCATTCGCTCTTGCCAGCGCAGGCCAGCATGCCGCGCGTCGCCGCCAGGCGAACGTGCTTGGGCTGGTCTTCGCCGATAAAGCCCTTGTAGACCGCCATCGCTTCGCCCTTCTTCCCGGCGGCCAACAATCCTTCGGCACACGCCAAACAGGCGTCGGTGACGGCGGTTTTCAGCTCGTCGCTTTCCGGCTTGGCTTCCCGCAACGCGCTGGCAGCTTCCGGAGCGCGAATCGCGCCCAGCGCCAAAGCGGCCGAACGGGCCACGGCTGCATCCGCATCGCCCAACAGGGCGACCAGTGCGGGCACGCTGGCCACGTCCTGCCTCGCGCCCAACGATCCCAACACGCCGATCTTCAGGACGTTGTCGATTTTCGGCAGGGCGTCCCGCAACGCCTGGGCTGCTTCCGCCGCGGGGATGCGTTCCAACGCATAGCGGGCCATGTGGGAAAGGTCTTGATGGGGCAACAGTTCGGCCAGCGCCGGTACCGACGCCGCCGTCCCGATGACTCGTAGCTTGCGGCAGACGACATCCTTTGCGTCGCGAGACACGTCGGTCTTCAGCACCGCCAGCAGGCGGGCTTCCAGTTCTTGGCGCGCGGCGTTGTCGCCGCGCGTGGCCACCACGGCCTCGTCGATCGGGTTCAGGATCTTGGGGTCCGCGCCCCAGTCATAAGTCTTCAAGGCTTCAAATGCTTGGTCCAACATATCCAACTCCATTGCTCAGGCTTTGATTCGTAGGGGGGAAAGGCGTTCACGGGATCACAGCTGCCACGGCTCGCGGCGAGCACAATCGAGGAAGCGATTGGCCTCCTCGTCGTCGGGGAACTGCTGTTGGGCCGCGTCCCATTTCAGGGAGCGTTGCAGCCGGTACGCGACGATGCCCAGGTGGCTCAACATCACGGTGTTCACCGCCAGCTCGATGTCCCGAAACGGCCGCTCGCGCGTCTTGACGCATTCGATGAAATCGCCGTAGATTCCGCCGGTCCCCTTGTAGGACGGCACGGGCTTGGCGGCTACCTTTTCATCCGGTGTGCCTTCGATTTGCAGGTTGCCCCAACCCGGCCGGTTGTGATAGATCAACAGCCCGTTGGGATACCGGTACGTCAAATACTTGCGGCCGTTGTCGTCGCTGTAGATCACCTCCTCGGGCTGGGATTCCCGGACGTCCACGGCGAACGTCGCTCCGCCAAAGTGGTGCGCGCCCCAATCGGTCATGCCGCCGCCCGAATAGTCGACGTAGGACCGCCAGCTGTTGCCGCCGGTCCCAAAGTTCCCGTCGCAACGCGCCTTGTTGTAGGGCGCCCAGGGGGCCGGGCCGAGCCACAGTTCCCAGTCCATATCGGGGGGCACGTCTTCCGCCGGTAGATTGCAGATCTGCGACAGCGGGCCCACGTTGACGTTGATCGCCTTGATCGTGCCCAATTCGCCTCCCCAACAGGGATCGACGATCTTCCGGTAATCGCCCAACACCCGCTGGCTGCCGCCGGAGACGACGCGGGAGTAGCGGCGCGCGGCCTCGACCATCAGCGGACCTTCGCGCAGGGTCCGCGTCTCGGGTTTCTGGCAGTAGACATCTTTTCCGTTGCGACAGGCCTCGATCACCTGGATCGCGTGCCAATGATCGGGCGTGGCGACATGCACCGCGTCGATGTCCGTGCGCGCCAACAGCTCACGAAAGTCGTTGTAGGCCTGGCAGTCGGTGTTCTTGTAGTGCGCGTCCACCTTGCCCTTGGCCTGGTCGCGGGCGCCCTGTCGCACATCGCAGACGGCCACATACTGGACATCCGCACGGCCCAGAAACGCGCCCTGGTCGCCACGGCCCATGTTGCCGATACCGATGCCGCCCATCACGATCCGATCGCTGGCCGGCGGGATATTCTCCGCACCCAAGGCGGAAGAAGTGATCACGTACGGCACGGCAATCGCCGCGCCAGCCGTCTTCAGAAACTCCCGACGGGTAGGGGTGCTGCATTTTCCCATACTTGGTTCCTCTCAATAATGAAGTAGGAGGGATACGCTCTCTGCTCGACGGCGCACGAACGTTCCGTTCGGCAGGATGTCGTGCGCCATGCTTCTCATGTTTAACGCATCGGATGCCCCGTGTCCAGCTGATCGGCCACAAGGTTGTGGTTTGCGCACTCCGGTCTTGCCCGAGGCATTGGGGGAACCGTGAGCGAAATTCGTCAACCTCCCGCGCATCCGGCCGCCCCTGATACCCAGGATCAACTCGTATGTGCTCACGACCACCCCAGGGACGCGTTTCGGTGGCGGCAAGGGGTGTTGACAGGGACTCTTGGAACGCGCCACCATCAACGTCGTCGAGCGCGTGTTTTCTGCGTACCCAAGGAGCAACTAGCGTGAACGACACGGCTGTCTCCGTGTTTGATCTCCGTCCGTCGGAGAAGCTCCGGTTCCCGTACGCTCGTCGGTTCGCCATGCCTCCGATCCTTTCCGAAAGCACGCATGGCTCTTTCGCAGGAACCGGACGGCAGCACTTGGCAAGTTGTCTGCGGCGAAGTCTACGATTGGGCGTCGGCGGCGTACAAGGCGTTTTTCGACGCGACCGCCCGGGATGCTTCGCTGGTGGCTGTGTGACAACAGAAGATGCCGCCGCACGGGGAACCCGGTCGGCTCTGGCCGCCGCGATTGACTCTCGGCACAAATCGGATAACCTTAACGCAACGCTTTGCACTGTTGTTCGAGAGGTCCCGTCACACGCGTAGGAGCGCCGTCATGCCACAGGGGAAGAGTGTTTTACTGGGTCTCAACCAGAACGGGGTGATTGTCTTCATCATTTTGCTGTTGGCTTGCCTGCCGTTGTGCTGGCTGCCGTGGGTGATCGATTCGCTGAAAGGCACGGATTAAGTCAGGAGGCTGATCTGCGGATGTGGCAGGTGCGGGCATGTCGCTTTTCCATCGCCTCCTGCGGGGCACGGCCATTGGCGGGTTCGTCGGCTATCTGACCTGGAATTCCGTTTGGCTGCTCCAGGGGATCGTTCCGCCGTCTCTGTTTCAGGCCGTCACGGACTGGCCGTCTCCGACGACCGGCGGCACCCGTAGCCTGCAACACCTGCTCGCCGGCAACTGGAGCGAGTCGCTGCAGTACAACGCGATGACGGTGCCGTTGGCCTTGCTCATGATCGCCAGCGGATTCCTTCTGGGCGGACAGCTACTTCGCAGGCAGTCCTTGCGTCTGCCCTCCGGGCTGGCCTGGAGTTGGGCCGCTGTGCTGATCGTCGCATGGATAGCCAAACTGTGCGGCGATCCGGCCTACTGGTAGCCGCTCAACCGCGGGAAAGAAAGGGGACGGGAGCCGTTTTTGGGATGGTGCTCACGATGAGGATCCTTTTCTCGGCTCATCCAGTCCCTGGCCCTCTAACCGGCGCCGGCTAGGCATTGGCGGTCGCGGCGGCAGTCGGGAGGGGGCCGAGCAGTTGGTCCACTTCGGCCTGATCGACGTCGGCGACGTAAGGAATGCCGCTGATCTCGGCGGCTTCGCGGGTCAGGGCGGCCAGGTCGTCCCGCGACATGTGCTCCAAGGCGAACTTGCGGCTGCCGGCCATCAGCTGGCGCAGGCCCTGATCGAGCCGCTCGTAGTACGTGTACAACCCCAACGCGCCGGCGGGAATCTTCTCGAATGCGGCGTCACCCAGTTCCCGGCGAAGATGCCCGGCGGTCACGAAAATGTCGTCTTTGGTGTGCCCGAATCGCTCGACGTACACCGGGATCATGTGCTCGTCGATGCTCCGCCCGATGGTCTTGCCCACCATCGCCGCCGCGATGGGAGCGCGGGCCATGCCAATCAGTTTGACGAACGGCGCGCCGAGCGCGAGCCCTTTGAAGATCTGATCCTCGAAGGTAAACCCGCCCGCCAACGCCAGGGCCGGCAGGTACTGGCCGGCGTCGGCCAACCGCTGGGCGTATTGATACGCCAGCGAGTGCAGATACACGGGCGGGACGCCCCATTCGTTCATCATCCGCCAGGGACTCATCCCCGTGCCGCCGCCCGCCCCGTCGATCGTCAGCAGGTCAAGCTTGTACCGCGAGGCAAAGACCAAGGCGCGGGCCAGATCGGCCGGCCGATAGGCGCCGGTCTTGAGGAAGATGTACTTGGCACCGGCCTTGCGCAGCTCCTCGACGCGACGGGCGAACGATTCCTCGGTCACCATGCCCACTCGCGAGTGACGCTCGAATTCCTTGAACGCGCCGCGGCGATAGTCGCGGATCACGTCGGGATCGGTCGGGTCGGGCAGGACCAGGTAGCCGCGCTCGCGCAGCCACCGGGCCTGGTCCAGATCGCGGATTTTCACTTCACCGCCGATGTTCTTGGCCCCCTGGCCCCACTTGAGTTCGACGCACTGGACGCCCAGCTTTTCGATGGCGTATTCCTGAGCACCCAGCCGCGTGTCCTCGATGTTCGCCTGGACGATGATCGCCCCGTAGCCGTCCTGCTGGTGCTCTTGATACAACCGCACGCGGCGTTTCAGATCGACGGTCTCGACGACGCGGCCGTTCTTGATGACCGCGTCCGGGTCCATGCCGGCGACGTTCTCGCCGATGGTCAGGCCGGTACCCGCCAAAGCGGCGCCGATCGCCAGGCCGTCCCAGTTGTTCTTGGCGACGTTGGTCGAGCCGATGCCGGGGATGATCCACGGGCGGCGGAACTTGATTCCCCGGTCGTGGCCGAAGACGACCTCCAGGTTAACCGCCGGAAAGACGGCCCGGTCGCTGTCCGCTTCGATGCCCCAGGCGCCCATGACGCCACCCATGATACTGAAGTGCGAGTAATCGACGGGATAGGTCTTCTCGCCGGCCGTGGTGATGACCCCAAACGGCTGCGGGTAGATCACCTCGTGGCCGCGATACGCGGATTTGCCGATTTCGCACATCCCGATGCAGCCGTCCACACACGTGACGCACATGCCGGAGGAGGGCACGACCGAGCCTTCCGTGCGGTTTTTGGTCAAGGTGGCGGCCGAGGCGTTGACCTTGGAGAGCGTGGACATCATAAGCGTTGGACTCCTGACTGGGGTTCGGGCGTCGAAATCTCGCAGGCGACGCAGGGATTCATATAGCACATCATGTGATCGAACGAGTCCTTTTCGGCACAGGGCGGAGCCAGGTTGGCACAGCCGCCGCAGATGGCCTTGTCGGGCTCGGTATACGTACAGCGGAGTTCGCAGGCCGGACAGACGTAGATGCAGCCGCCGCACACGCGGCACTGTTCGGAGCTGGCGTCGAAGGGCGTACCAAGGCTCCGCGACGAACCACGGCCGCGGAAGCCGATCGCCCCGGCCATCATCTGCTCGCGGCACATCCGCACACAGCGTCCGCACAGAATACAGTCCTCCTGCTCCTGCCGGAACCGCTGCTGGCGGATGCCGTGGGCCGAGGCCAGATCCTGAATCGTTTTGGACTGGGGACACGAGGCGAGCAGCAGTTCCAGGACCATCCGCCGCGCCCGCAGCACGCGGTTCGAGGCCGTCCAGACATACATGCCGTCCTGGGCGGGGTAGGTGCAGGACGAGACCAGCCGCGCTTGCGGGCCTTGGCCGATCTCGACCACGCACAGGCGGCAGGCGCCGTACGGCGAGAGTCCTTCCATGTGGCACAGCGTGGGAATGGGGAACCCGAGGAACTGGGCGGCCTCCAGCAGCGTGCTTCCCTCCTCGACGGAAACGGCCAGGCCGTTGATGTGCAGCGAAATCATGCCGGTCACTTCTCCGCAGTGGCACAAAGGGACGGTTCGCTCGGGCGACGGGTGAACTTCAAATCGCAGCGCAGGCAGCGCCGCGCTTCGGCGGCGGCCTGTTCGGCTGACAGCGGCAACTCGACTTCGGCGAAATTCTTCTGCCGCGACGTGGCGGGAATCGTCGCCGGCTCGACGCGCGGCCGCGACTCGTCCGCCTCGGCCTCGACCACCGCCGGTTCGACGAATACCCGCGGCAAGCGGATTTCCGCCGCCTGACGCAGCGGCAGGCCCTGCAGATAGCGGTCGATCGACCGCGCGGCTCGGCGTCCGGCCGCAATCGCATCCACCACCGTGTTCGGTCCGGTCACTAAATCGCCGCCGGCAAACACGCCCGCGCGGCTGGCGGCCAGCGTGGTGCGATCGACGACCAAGCGACCGCCCTTGTCGACGTCCAAGCCCATCGCCGCCAGCGGCTCGCTGTCCGGCCGCTCGCCGATGGCCACGATCAGCGTGTTCAGCGACAGCGTGAATTCGCTGCCGGGAATCGGCACGGGGCGCCGCCGCCCGCTGGCGTCCATGTCGCCCATCCGGTTGCGGACGCACTCGATGCCCACCAGCCGTCCGTCTTGAGCGTAAATCCTGACCGGCGAGACCATCGTCTCGACCTTGACCCCCTCGCGCAACGCCGCTTCGATGTAGCGGATCTTGACCGGCGAGACGAGCGTTTCCAGCTCGATCCCTTCCTCCAAGGCCGCTTCGATCTCCTCGGCAAAGGCCGGCATGTCGCGGGACGTGCGGCGGTACAGCAGGCGGACGCTCTGCACGTGACTCTGCCGCATCGCCACCCGGGCGGCGTCGATGGCCGAGTTGCCGCCGCCGATGATGCCGACGTTCCCGCCGGCCAGCTGCTCGCCGCGCAGGTTGAACGCCTTGAGGAACTCCATCGACGAGTACACGCCCGTCAGGTTCTCGCCAGCCAGGTCCAGCTGCCAGCTCTTACTGGAACCGATCCCGAGAAACACGGCGCGAAACCCGTCGGCGAACAAGCCGTCGAGAGTCGCGTCGCGGCCCAGCACACTGCCGCACCGCAACGTGATGTTCTCCAGCAACAGGGATTGGATCTCCTTCCGCAGCACGTCGCGGGGCAAGCGATAGGCGGGGATGCAGCTGAGCAACATTCCGCCCGGCTCCGCTTCCGCCTCGAACAACGTGACGCGATAGCCGAGCCGCGCCAGGTCGTGGGCGGCGGTCAGTCCCGCCGGCCCGGCGCCGACGACGGCCACCTGGAGCGGAGCCCGCGGGGCCGCAGCTGGAGGGGCGCCGGAAACGGATGGCGTCTCCGTTTTCGGCCGGTAGACCGACGGGTCCACGCGGTCGGTGACGAACCGCTTGATCGCCCGGATGGCCACGGGGTCCGAGCCGGTCGCGGCCAGCTGGCAGTGCTGTTCGCACTGGCGGTCGCACACCCGGGCGCAGATCGACGGGAACGGATTCGCCTGGCGAATGACCTGATAGGCTTCCTCGAAAAGTCCTTTCTCGACCAGCGCGACGTATCGCCACGCTTCGGTTTCGACCGGGCAGGCCGCCTGGCACGCCGCGCCGACCAGATCGCCGCAGACATAGGCGTCGCACCGCTTGTCCACCACGTGCCGCTCGTATTCGTGACGGAAATGGCGCAACGTCGCCAGGACCGGATTGGCGGCCGTCTGCCCCAAGCCGCACATCGTCGTGTCCTTGACGACCAAGGCCAATTCTTCGAGCAGGTCCAGATGCTCGGGCGTGCCCCGGCCGCAGGTAATGTCCTCCAGAATCTCGTACATCCGCTGCGTTCCCTTGCGGCACGTAAAACACTTGCCGCAGGACTCGTTTCGGAGAAAGTTCATAAAGTACTTGGCGACGTCCACCATACACGTCGTCTCGTCCATCACGATCATCCCGCCGGAGCCCATGATCGAGCCGGCCTGGGCAAGCGTATCGTAGTCGATCGGCAGATCGAATCGCTCGGCGGGGATGCAGCCGCCGGACGGGCCGCCGGTCTGCACCGCCTTGACCTTGGCCTTGCCCACCGGCCCGCCGCCGATGTCGTGGACAATCTGCCCGATCGTCATCCCCATCGGCACCTCGACCAGCCCGGTGTTCTTGATCTTGCCGACCAGGCTGAAGATCTTGGTGCCGGAGTTGTTCTTCGTCCCGATGGCGGCATACTGGTCGGCGCCCTGATTGATAATCACCGGGATATTGGCCCACGTCTCGACGTTGTTGATGACCGTGGGCTTTCCCTCGATGCCCTTCTCGATCGGAAACGGCGGGCGCTGCCGCGGCTCGCCCATCCGACCTTCGACCGAATGGATCAGGGCCGTCTCTTCGCCGCACACGAACGCCCCGGCCCCGCGGACCATCTGGACGTCGAACGAGAAGTCGGTGCCCAGGATGTTCTGGCCGAGCAGGCCGAACTCGCGGGCCTGTCGCAGGGCAATGTTCAGGTGCTGGATCGCCAGCGGGTACTCGCTCCGCACGTAGACGATTCCCTCGGTGGCTCCGGTCGCGTAAGCGCCCAGGAGCATCCCTTCGAGGATACAGTGGGGATTGCCTTCCAAAATGCTGCGGTCCATGTAGGCGCCGGGATCGCCCTCGTCGGCGTTGCAGACCAGGAACTTGCCCCGCTGGCCGCTCTGGCGGGCGAGCATCTCCCATTTCCGCCCCGTGGGAAACCCGCCGCCCCCGCGGCCGCGCAGCCCCGAGCGTTTGACCTCCTCGACAACGAATCCGCGGTCGCCTTGGTCCAACACCTTTTCCAAGGCGCCATATCCGCCGTGCAGGATGTAATCGCGGATCCGCGACGGGTCGATCTTCTGGCTCATGCCCAGGATCGTCCGCTGCTGATGCTTGAAGAACGGGATCTCGTCACGGTGATAGCAGATCCGTCCGCTGTGCGGGTCCCGGTACAGCAGGTGTTCGACGAACCCGCCCGCCAGCGCCGCCTGGATGATCTCCGCGACGTGTTCCAGCTTGACCTGCGCGTAGAAAATCTGCTGCGGCTCGACCAGCAGGAACGGCCCCATTTCGCAGAATCCGTGGCAGCCCGTGGCGTGCAGGGCGATCCGGTCAACCAGACTGTGTTGCAGCAGGTATCCCTGAACCGCTTGCAGGATCGTGGCCGAACCGCTGGCACGGCAGGCCGTCCCGGCGCAGATCGTCAGGTGCAGATCCCGCCGGTCCTGATCGTCCAGGAGGATCCGTCGCAGCTGTCTCAACTGACTGGTCGAAGTAAGCCGGGGCATGAAGGTTCCTTTGTGGTCGGGCTTACACGTGGAGTCGGGCTGATGCGTAGGATCGGGCTCGCGAGGTTCCTTACGGGAGGTCCAGCCGGCGGCTCGCGCAGCCACGACGCGCACACACGCGCACCGCGCCGCCCCCGCGCACCAGCAGCGTCGCCATCGGCGCGTCGCACTCCGGACAAATGTCGCCGCTCGTCAACTCTTCGTGGCAATACGGGCACAGAAAATGCGTCACGCGGCCGGCGGGGATGTCGGGCTCCGCACACAAGCTGGCGCTGCCATACCACGACGACAGCCGCAGTCGGCCGTAGCACTGGTCGAAGCCCACGGTCAGCCGGATCGAAGGCCGATCGTCGATCGGGTGGCCCGAGTCCATCAGACTGTGATTGCAGCGGGGGCAGGAGACCTCGACGGGCACCAGATGCCCCGCGCCCGCTTTCGACGCGGCCAAGCCGGTCAAGGCGTCTTCCAGCAGTCCCCGCACTTGCGACTTGCGGACCTTGGAAAAGTAGTGGCCGTCGATGACCACCACCGGGCCAAGGGCACAAGCGCCCAGGCAGTTGACCGTCTCCAGCGAGAACAGCCCGTCGGCGGTCGTCTCGCCGGCCCGGATGTCCAACTGCCGCTCGATCTCGCCGGCGACGTTCTGCCCGCCGCGGACATGGCACGCGGTGCCCAGACAGACGCAGACCAAGTGCTTGCCACGCGGCCGCAGACTGAATGCGCGGTAGAACGTCGCGATCCCGTAGACATCGACCAGCGACCGGTCCGTGGACCGGGCCACCGTGCGAAGCGCCGTTTCGGGCAGGTAACCCCAACGGGCTTGAATGTCGGCCAGCACAGCGATCAGCCCGCCGCGCTGCCCGCCATGCTTGCGCACGATCTCCAGCACGTCATGCACGTCGACGCCGTTTCCCTCGCTATCGCCACACTGCCGGTCATCGCAGTCCGGAGCCGTTGCGTTCAGTTCCAACGTCGTAGGGTTGTTTCTCGCCATACCAAATTCCGCCCTTGATCGCTCTTTCACACCACGACACAAAGGCCCACTCACGGCGAGCGGCGGGCTGGGTTCGAGCACCGGCTGCGCGGTGCAGCACCAGCTCTAACGACAGGCCGCATTGTAGCACTTTTCGCCGCAAACGCCACTCGAAGTTTGGCAGAACTTTCGAGATTCCGGTTTTTGTCTTCGGGACGCATTGAACCCGTGAAGAAAACGTTGTCGGCTCCGAGATCGTGCCACGACCAGTCGGAGCCTGACTCCGTACGGACCGCATGCCAGAACTCCTGATATGGCGATCTGCCCAGATGAGCGGTTGCCTGCCGTTCCGCGAGACGCCACCGAGTTCACCTTGGGGGAGCTTCATTCTCCGCCAGGCCATCGGTGCATTGTCCCCTCCGGGATGCAACAATCCAGCGGCGATCATGCCAAACGCAGACATCGTATCCGCTGAGACTGTCCGCTGAAACTGTCGGTTGTGTAAACCGGCTCCCGCAGTTATTCTATCCTCTTACGCATCGGTAACAAATCACGTCTTCGAGATCACGCCCGCACCGTCAGGCCCACGGTTCGTTTCGCGGTTCGAAGATGGCGTCCCTGCCAACGATTAGGTGAGCTATGTCGCGACTTGTCGTCGAGCCGGTATGTACCCGTCGGCAGCGGAAAGCGTTTCTTGATTTCCCCTGGCAGTTGTATCAGGACGATCCGCATTGGATTCCGCCCATCCGCAGCGAAGAAAAGGAATTGGTGGGATATGCCGGCCGGCACCCGTTTTACGCGAGGAACTCCGTGCAGACGTTCCTGGCGGTGCGCGAGGGGCAGGTCTGCGGGCGGATCGCCGCAATCTTGAATCGGGTCCACAACGAGTACCGCCAAGAGCAACGGGGATTCTTCGGCTTTTTCGAATGCGTGGACGATCAGGAAGTGGCCAATGGACTGTTTGACGGGGCGAGCCAGTGGCTGGCCGAACACGACGTTCACGCCTTGCGCGGTCCCGCCAACCCCGGCGTCAATTACGTTTGGGGCACGCTGATCGAAGGTTTTGATTCCCCTCCCACATTCATGATGGCCTATAATCCGCCTTATTACGGGCGGCTGCTCGAGGGCTATGGGTTTCGCAAGGCCCAAGATCTGTACGCGTATTGGGGCGATGTCGCGATGCTGCCGGCGGTTATGGCCAAGTACGGCGCGGTCGCCGACCAGATCGCGGAGCGGTTCGGCGTCCGCATTCGGGAATTGAACACCAAGCGGTTCAAGCGGGACGTGCGGGAGTTCCTGGCGATCTACAACCGATCGATGGAAAAGCATTGGGGCTTCTCTCCCATGTCGGAAGCGGAACTCGATGTGATGGCCAAGGGACTGCGCTACCTGGTCATTCCCGAATTGGTCGTCGGGGCCGAGATCGACGGCCGCCTGGTGGGGATCATCCTGGCGCTGCCGGACTACAATCCGCGCATCAAGCAGATCGGCGGCCGGCTGTTTCCGTTCGGCTTGCTGCGGTTGCTGGCGGGCAAGCGGAAGATCGAGCGCGTGCGCATCTTGGCGGCCAACGTATTGCCCGAATATCAACTGATGGGAGTCGCGGTCGTGCTGCTGCGGGCCATCACGCCCAAGGCGCTGGCCTGCGGGATCCGCGAGGCAGAGTTTTCGTGGGTTGCCGAATCCAATTCGCTGTCCCGCGGCAGCTTGGAAAAAAGCGGCACCCAGCGGGTCAAGACCTATCGCGTCTACGACTTGGACCGAACCGGCGGGTGACTCAGCCCCCGTAACCGCTGTAGCGTTTCACGCCGCGATGGAACATCACTCGGGACACGATCGCGAACACGACGACCCAGGTGGCGGCGATGCACAGCTCACGCACCAGATCCAGTCCGGTGATCTTGCCCAGGAATACGGCGGACGGAAAGTAGGCCAGGTACTTCAGCGGCAGCACGGCGACCAGGTGGTTCCAGGGAGCGGGCAGCATGTCCAAGGGAAACATGTGGCCGGACAGGAAGTACGTCAGCAACATGTAGACGAACAGCAGCGAGGAAACCTCCAGGAACCAGAAGCCGATCAGGCCGATCGAGGCTTCCAGGAAGAAGCCCAGCAGCAGGCTCAGGACCAGCGCCAGCGCGAACGCGGCCAGCGTCCCCGCATCGGGCCAGCCGTCGACGAAGAACCCGCGGCACAGAAAGAACACGAACGCAAACGGAATCGCGGCCACCGTATAGTAGGCCAGCTTGTGGGCCAGGCGGCTGAGCATGAGAAAGCCGAGCATATCGACCGGCTGAACCAGGAACTTCTTGATCTCTCCATTGCGAATTTGCAACGCGATCCCGGACGCCAAACCAGGCATACTGGAGAACGCCCGACTGAGCATGGTCAGCAAGTAGTAGGCCACCACATTCTGAAACCGATAGCCGGCGACGCGATCGTCCGACGAGGTTCCGCCAACCGAATCGAATACGGCCCACCACAGGAAAATCTGGGTGATGATCGGCAGGAACCGCATCAGCGTGCCCAAGGCAAAGTCGCCTCGGTACACCAGCCGCTCTTCCAGCGTGATCCGTAAAATCGTCCAGTAAACAACCGCTCGGGCGTACATGCTCTATCGCTCGCCCCCCGCCGCGCGTCGCTGCAGGCGTTCGTCCACCTGCGAAAACAGTTCCGCGATCACTTCTTCCAAGGGCGGATCTTCGACCGCTACGTCGAACACGGCGTGCTGGTCCAGGATGGCGGCCAGCACGCGCGGGATGGCGGTCCGCTCGATCCGCAGCTTGACCTTCGGCGGCTGGACCTCGATCACTTGCCCAAACCGCTCAAAGCCGTCCGTCCGCTGCTGCTCGTCCAGTTGCAGCGTCACGACTTTGTGGCCGCTGAACCGGCCCATGATCCCGGTCAGCGAACCGTTGTACTTGATCTGACCCTGGGCGATGATCACGACCCGTTTGCACAGCGCGCCCACGTCCTTCATATAGTGGCTGGTCAACAGGATCGTAATCCGCCGCCGCTGCTGATAGTACTTGAGGAACTGCTGAATGTTGTGCTGGGCGACCACATCCAAGCCGATGGTCGGTTCGTCCAGGAACAGCACGTCCGGCGAGTGCAAGAGGGCGGCGATCAACTCCATCTTCATGCGTTCGCCCAGCGATAACTCGCGAACCGGCTGGCGGAGCAGTGTTTCCACGTCGAGCAGGTTGGTCAACTCGTCCAACGTGGCCCGAAACTCGCCGGGATCGATGCGGTAAATCTGCTGGTGCAAGCGAAACGACTCCTGGGCCGGCAGGTCCCACCACAGTTGGTTCTTCTGGCCCATGACCAGCGCGAAACGGCGGCGGTAAGCGTTTTCCCGCTTCCAGGGCACGAATCCCATGACTCGGGCCTCGCCTGCCGTCGGATTGATGACACCGGACAACAGCTTGAGGGTTGTCGTCTTGCCGGCCCCGTTGGGGCCCAAAAAAGCCACGAACTCGCCTTGTTCGACATCCAGGTCAATCCCGCGCACGGCGAGCACATCGCGATACTCGCGCCGGAACAGTCCGCGGACCGAGGCCCTCAGCCCCTCCGCTTTCTGGTAGACTCGATACGATTTGGACAACCCACGCAATTCGATAATGGCCATGCTGGGCATTATATCGCTCGCGTCGTGTGTTGACACGGGCCCGGATCGGTTTCCCCGGATCGGTTTCCCGTTGACCCCAGGGCCCGCTTGCACTACATTTCCCGCGTTTTGTTATTTCTCACTAGCAGGAATCGTTCGCATGACCGCGTCGAAGACCCCTCGGATCCTGATCGCTCGAATGAGTGCGATTGGCGACACGATTCTGACGTTGCCGGTCGCGTGCGCGTTGCGAGCCCACTTTCCAGACGCCTATTTGGCCTGGGTTGTGGAAGAGAAATCAGCGGCGATGGTTGTGGGCCACGCCAGCCTGGACGAGGTGCTGGTCTTGCCGCGGGGATGGTTTACCAGCCCCGCACGCCTGCTGGCCACGCGGCGATTGCTGCGTGCCCAGCGGTTCGACACCACGATTGACTGCCAAGGGATGACCAAATCTGCTTTGGCCTGTCGGCTGACAGGAGCCCCACGCCGGATCGGCTTGCGCGGCGAGCACGGCCGTGAACTCAGTCCGTGGCTGAATAATGAACTGGTTCAGCCCAGCCGCCCCCACGTGGTCGATCGGTCGCTGGATCTGCTGGCCTCGTTGGGAGTTCAGCAGCCTGCCGTCCGTTGGCAGCTGCCCGTCGACGACGCTTCGCGGCAACGGATGGGCGAGGTGATCGACCGCCTCGAACTGGGTGGCGGCTACGCCGTCATCAACCCGGGCGTGACCTGGGACTCCCGACGCTGGGAAATGGATCGCTTTGGCCGCGTGGCCCAGTATCTGGGGACGCAATACAGCTTGCCCACGCTGGTCGTATGGGGCGGCTCGCGCGACCTCGCCGCTGCCGAACAGATCGTCGCCGAGTCGGCAGGACACGGAATCCTGGCGCCGCCCACGACGCTGATCGAACTGGCGGCGCTGATCGAAGGCGGGCGCCTGTTCCTGAGCGCCGACACGGGCCCTTTGCACATGGCGGTCGCCGTGGGCACGCCCAGCATCGGCCTGTTCGGAACCACGCGTCCCGAAGACAGCGGCCCCTACGGTTCGCCACACGTCGCCTTGCAGGTCGAATATCACGGCGGCTCGCATCGGCAACGCCGCCAAGCCGACAATCGGGCGATGCGTTTGATTTCGGTGGACATGGTCTGCCGCCAGTGCGACGCCATGCTGAGCCCGTCGGGCGGCCTCGGCTAGAACCCAGCACAAGGTGGCCGCAGCCGCGAAAGCGAGCCGTGACGTCTTCGAAAGACGCGGCGCAGACGAGACGGGGTGTTCAGCGGTCCCGTTCGCGGTGCGTCCGACTATTCCGGCGCGGTTCCGGCGGGCGCCAAGCGGTGGTCGGCGGGCGCCAAGCGGTGGATCGTATTGTGAATCGTACCGTTGACCGTCTCGCCGCCGCGGCCCTTCAGCCAATACTTGATCTCCATGCACCACGTCGGCTGAATCGCCGGAATCTGCAGCGTGACGGTCTGGCCATCGTCCGACAACGAAGCTTGCGTCACGTCGAGCCGTGTCTCGTTGCTATGTTCCGAGCCGTAGTTGGCCGAGCGGCGGACGGCCCAGGTTTGCACGGCATAGTTGGCGGCGTCGGCGGCCGTTTGACGGTCCAGCGCGCCGCTGAAGGTGATCGCCAGTCCGTCGTGCCGTGCGTTGAGTCCGGTTGGCAAGTGCACGGGCTTGCCGGTGTAACGGATGCGGTAGAAACCGCCGGGCTCGGTCTGATTTCCGGCCCAAGCGAACATGCCGCAGGTGTACAGGTGGCCGTTGTGCGGGTGAAAACGGGCTCGCATGATGCCGGTCGGCAGCGGCCGGACGGGAAACGGACACACGCCGCCTTGCAGTTGGCCATCGACGATCTCGTGCGGCACCGTGTACAGCATCCCGTAACCGTAGGATGTGTTCAGGAGCGTGCCTCGCAGCGGCCCCCAAGCATGGCTGTCGACCCACACTAACTCGGCCGGCGAACGGTCCATCGCATTGGTAATCCAGACCAGCGGCGGCTGCATGAAGTCGTCTTCCGGACCGGGTGCGTCATGATAGCCCCAGTAGTTGCCAAAATACCCGCCCGCCGCGGTGATCAGGTTGATGCGGTTCTTGGGCATCCAATGACCTTCCTGGTCGGTTACGAAGCACGTGCCGTCCGGATTGACGCAGACGCCGTTGGGCGCCCGAAAGCCCGTGGCCAGAATATCGCTTCGCGAGCCGTCGGCGCTGACCCGCACCAACGTCCCGTGCTGGGGCACCAGTGCCGGCAAGGCATGCCGTGCGGCTTTGGCATAATAGAAATTGCCCGCCGCGTCGGTTTGCAGCCCCATTGCAAACTCGTGGAAATGCTCGGTCACCTGATGGTCGTTGTTAAAGTTCTCGTAGAAGTCCGTTTCGCCGTCGCCGTTCAAATCGCGGAGGATCACGATCTGATCGCGGCACGCGACATAAACCTGATCGCGGACGATCTTCAATCCTAACGGCTGAAACAGTCCCGAGGCGATTCGCTGCCAGACCAGGCCTTGTTCGGGACGATCGACGTCGCGAACCAGCCAGACGTCGCCATCCCAACTGCAAATCGCCGCTCGGCGGCCGTCCGCAAAAAAGTCAAATCCCGTGAGCCGCATCCGGCACAGCCACGGATTGCGAGTCGGACAAGTCAGTTCGTCGACGGCAAAGGGGCCCGAGTCATCGCCGATCGCAACGTGGGTTGTCAACGGGTTCGGCCAACGTGGCAAGCCGCCGTGCGTCATCGGCGCCAGATCCCGAACCGCTTGGCCGGAGATCGCGTTTTCGAGTTCGCTCTCTGGCGCGTTCGCCGACGCAATGGCCGGGCCCTGGACACCAGGCAGCACCTGTCCGGCAAGCAGGGCTGGCTTCCGCGCCGCCACCAGTTGCTCCGCCTCGTCCACCGTCTCGACATCGGCAAACCACAGGCGAAATCGCAACGTCTGGTCCCCGGCCGGAATCTGCAGCCGCAACTGGCCGTCGCCGGTCATCAGCCATTGCGGCGCGGGCTGTAATCCCTCGACCCCCGCCGCCAATAATCGGGAAGTCACCGGCGCCGCTGCGCCGCGGATCACCGTCCCGTCTTGCCCCCGCCCCGTCACGTCCGCCACGACGCCCTTGCGTTGCTCTGCCAGCGGCCACCGCGCCAACAATCCGGATTCGGAACCACCGCCAGCTTTCAGGTCGAACACCTCGTCGTCGCTCAGCCGTCGCTGCCAGAACCGCACGTCGGCCAGCTGTCCCTGAAAGAACGACTGCGGCTCGGGAAAGTTCGCCGCGGCGAGCCCCACGCGGAGGACGGCCCCTGTCAGCGTTCCCTTCGGCTTGAGTGTTCCTTCGCCGTCCAACTGCCCGTCGATGTACAGCTGGACACGACCGCTCTGATGCTCCCAGGTCATCGCGACATCGTGCCAGTTGCCGTCGTCAACGGCGCGGCGCGACGTCACGGCACCGACCCAACCGATATCGAACACGAACCGGCCGCCGCGGATGAACAGCGCCTTGCCATCCGGCACCCAGCGATCCGTCGGCAGCGTTTGGCAGAGGATACTGCCGCCGGCCCGCGTTCGGATTCGCGCTGCGATCGTGTAATCGCCACCCGTCCAATCGAACTTGTCGGCCTTGGCCACCTGAACGTGTGTCGCGCCGTCGAACGTCAGCGGCCCCGTGGCGCCGTCGGCGTCTGCGATCTTGGGCCGCCCGAACACGACCGATTCTGCCTGCTGTTCGCTCGCCGGCAATCCTCCCGCACTGGGAACGTCGGCGACTTGCAGGATCAGGTCCTTGGTTCGCGGACCGATTTGAAAAGTCCGCGTAAAGACCGCCGCGGCCGGCATCGTTTCGACGCCGGGGGTTTCCAGCACGGGAGCGTCGCCGATCGTATAGGCCACCAGCACCTGGTTGCCGAAATCGTACAGGCCGCGGTAATGTGCCCAGTCGCGCGGCAGCGGTCCGTAGGGACGGTTGTCGCGGCCGCGCAAACGCGGGTCGTCGAACGTGCCCGAATCCGGGTCGGCCCAACCGGGCCCCGTCGGGTTGGCCAGGTGAATTCGGCCGACCAGTCGCGGATGGACGCCGTGGCGGCCGTTGAACAGGATCGCGTCCCAATCGATGAAACCCCGGCCGCTCCACGCCGCCGCCACGCGGAGCGTGTCGTGATCGTACAGCAGCCAATGTCCACCCCGCGACACGCCGCCGGGACCGGGATCCAGGCGAACCGCGATGCCCTTGTGGGCAAAGTTTGTCTGGTCGCTGCCCACTTCGTAACTGGCTGCCAGACGCGGCCCGTAATCCATCGTGATCCAGGGCTCGAGCGTCTCCGGCGGTGGACCGCGGCCGGCCCCGGGGGGCAACTGGGCCAGGTACGCGTCATCGACAGCCGTATATTGAGCCGGGTTGTGGGGTTGCAGGTACGCTTGGCGGATGTAATGGATGACGTCGTACTTCTGCTGCGGGACCATCCAGGATTGCGGCATCATCATGCCGTAACCTTTGGTTAGCGTTTGATACATCCGATAGGGATCAGCCCCGTTCTTGAACACCCCGTCGGCGAATCGCGGCGACGAGGGCAGCGAGCCGGCTTGGTCCTTGGTCCCGTGACAGTTGACGCACAGATAGCCGTAGATCGTTTCGCCGCGGCGGAATGCGTCCGCGTTCAGGTCGCCGATCAGTCCGGCATGGTCGATGTCTTTTTCGTATTCCGGAATCGGCGGCAAGGCGTACAGGTGAGCCGGCGGCTCGAGCTGTCGAGCCCGCTGCGGCCCCTGCTCGGTGATCTCGATCAGGTAGCGAATCAAATCCAGGAACTGCTGACGATCTGCCAAGCCGATGATCAGTCCCGCCGGCATGACCGATACGGCACTGGCGACCTGTTCATCGATCTGATCCTTGGGAATGGTGATCAATCTGTCGTCTTGCGCCGGATCGCGGAGCACAAGTACTTCGGGCTGATCCTCGGCCAGCAGTCCGGTAATCGACTTGCCGTCGTCCGTGATGACGACGATCGACTCGAAGCCCTTCGTAATGGCCTTGGACGGCAGCAGCACCGCTTCTACCAGGTACACGTCGTCCACTTCCGGAGCGGGCCGAGTCAGATCGGGGCCCAGCGACGTCGCCTGCGGGTCCAGGCGGTGACAGCGGCTGCACGTCAGGTACGGCTGGTAGAACAAGATCGCTCCGCGGTGAACGTCGCCCTGCTGTCGTGCCGCTTGCGCCAAAGCGGCGGGCGTTTCTTGCAGCAATTGCTGTTCCAGCGAAAGCGGCGTCCCGTCCGCGGCCGGGGCCATGCCGCTTGCCAAGACGAACGGCAGCAGCAGGCCAAGCACTACGGCAGAGAAAGCGGCGGCGGGCCAAACGCCGCGTGTCCCGGGAGCGTGGCCCGTCGTTGTACACCGCATTTCGAATCCTTTTGCCAATGAGAGATAGGCAGGCGGACCGCTTGCCGCAACGCTAGATCGTCCAACCTTCGCGGTACTCGCGTTTGACCAGCGCGTTGACCTCGGGGATGTTCGTGCATTTCATGGCGACGGGGTCCCACTCGACTTTCTGACCGACACCGGCGCGGATGGCCAAGCAGCCCAACAGGACCATCTCGGACAACGGGCCGCCGTAGGCGAAATTCGAGGCGGGCTGGTAGCCTTCTTTGCAGCCCAGGAGGAAATCGAGCTGGTGGCTCTTTCCCTTGACGCGAGGCAGCGTTTTCTCGGGCGTCTTGAACGCGCGATGCGCTTCTTCGGGCATCATTCGCGGACTGCCGGCATAGTCGCCGCAAGCGATGATGCCCTTGTCGCCGACGAACACCGTGCCGCCGGCCTTCAAGTCGCGGCCGTACCGCTTCTCCAGTTCCAGCACGATGGGCGGCCGGTTCTGGACGCGGAGCGGATTGCCTTCGTCGTCCGTGCGCGTCGGGTCGGGCTTGTCGAAGTAGCCGTCGTACCAGTAGCACTTGACCGGCGGCTGGTTCCCTCGCGCCGGATAGTTCCAGCGGATGACGTTTCGCAACGGGAACCGTTCGTCGCTGCCCCCGTCCTGGACGAGCGTTTCGACGCTGGTCGGGGCGGACTGATCCAGTTTCAAGGCCATGAAGGGGCCGTCCAGGTTATGACAGCCCCAATCGCCCAACGAGCCAGTGCCGAAGTCCCACCAGCTGCGCCACAGCAGCGGATGCAATTCGTCGTGATAGTCGCGGAAGGGCGCGGGGCCGATCCACTCGTCCCAATGCAAGGTGGACGGAACCGGCTTGGTGGGCAGACGTCCGCCGACGCCGCCACGGCCGGAGCGAGCCCAGCTGTAGGTCTCCACAACGTTCCCCACCGCGCCGGCCCAAATGTATTCGCACAGACGGCGGATATGTTCCATGCTGTGGCCTTGGTTGCCCAACTGCGTGACGACTTTGTACTTCTTGGCCGCAGCCGTCATCCGCCGGACTTCGTCGATCGAGTGCGCCAACGGCTTTTCCACGTACACGTGTTTGCCCAGCGACATGGCGATCATGGCGGTCAGGAAATGGTGGTGGTCCGGAACCGCGGCGAACACCACGTCGATTTCCTTGGCGATTCCATCGAACATCTTGCGATAGTCGTGAAAGACCTTCAACTTGGCCGTGTTGACCTCGGGAGCGTATTCTTTCAGCCAGCTGTTGGCGGTAGCCAAGTGGTTCTCGTCGACGTCGACCAGCGCCACCAGATTCTCGGTCGCCGCCGCACTCAGCGCAGGCACGCCCTGATTCGCACAGCCGATGACGGCCACGTTCAGTTTTGAATTCGGCGATCGCTGGCCGAGTATGTTGGGCGGGCTAAACACCTGGGAAGCCAAACCCAATCCGGCTGCTGCAGCCGTGCCGCGCAGAAACTGGCGACGAGAAACATGACGACTCATGGTCGATCTCCTTTCGTGGGGGCAGGAAAACTGAGGGTAGGATTTTTTCCTATCCTAACAGATTCTGCATGAAAAGCGGTAGGGTGGGCGCGCATTCCAGACGGCGTGGCTCGCGGCCGCTGATGGAGCCGGGCGGAGGACGGGCTCAGACGTCCAGAATTCAAAATTGGCGGCCGACAACGTTCGCTGGTGATTATGGCTTTGCTCCGCCAATTTTGAATTCTGGACGTCTGAGCCTCGGGGGGTTACTGCGGCCGATACAGTCCCAGTTCGCGGATGGCGGGCGAGCCGCCGTAGTAGCCGGTGATCTTCAGTTCGACCGTCGTACACGTCACCTCGTCCAGCTTGACGATCAGCAGGTTGTCCTCGTACTGGGCGCCCTCGATCTTCTTGACGGTCTTGCCGTCGCCCAGAATCTCGAAATCCTTCGGGGCGAACCGATGGTGCTCGTAGCCCACGATGCTGAGCGCGGCGATCCGTTCGAGTTGTGGCAAGGTGACGACCAGCCGATACAGGGCCTTGCCGTCCTCTTTATCCCAATAGGTGGCCGGATCGCCGTCAATCGCGGCCTGCTCGCCGCTGGACGCGCCATCCTTTTCCCAGCCGTCGGGGCTGCTGGCCTTGCCCTGCGGCGCGATGTTGACCAGCGAGCCGATGATGAACCAGGCACTCTCGGCCAATTGCCGCGCGGCCGCTGCGGTGCAGACCTCCAGGATCTTCTGAACCGCCGCCTTGGCTCGCTCCGGATCGCTGCTCTGAATCCGCTTGGCGATCTTGACCACGGCCATGGCTGCTTCGACTTCCAACTCCTTGTCGTCCAAGCCAGCGGCGGCCAATTCCAGCGCCGCGATGTGCGGCACATCGCCCAACGCGGCCAAAGCCAGTTTCTTTTCTTCGGACCGCGGGGCGAGTGTCAAGGCTTCGCCCAACAGGGCTGCCGTTTCCGCCGGCGCTCGGCCGCCGCGGAGAGCCGCCATGCGAACCAGGCCGCGCAAGGCCAGCACCTTGTGCGGCAGGCTCGCCGCCGTGCGAGCGATCTCCGGCATGTCGCCGATCGCGCGGGCGTCCGGCCATTCGGCCAGACCGCGAATGGCCGCATCCTGAACCACGGCGTCCGCGTCGCGGCGCGCAGCACGCAGGGCTTCCAGCGAGCCGTCGGACGGGATGCGGGCCAGGACACGCAGCAGCGAACTGCGAACCTCGGCGCTCGGTCCAGGCAGCGCGGCTGACAGCTCGGCCGTCGTCGCGTCGGGTTCGGAGATCCGCTGGCAGGCCGCCAGCAGGGCCCGCTCCGCGGCGGCGAGCTGGTCCGCCGACGGGGCCGCGACCAGCAATCGAACCAGCGCGGACAGCGATTGCCGATCGGCCAACGCGCCCAAGGCCCCCAGCGATTCGATACGGACCGCGTCGCTGGCGTCCTGGGCCGTCCTCAGCAGCAGGGGAACGGCAGACACCGCGTAGCGGGCCGCCAACGTGCGGATGGCTTCCGCTCGCTGCGCCGGCTCGCTGCGTTCAGCCGCCGCCGCCAAGGCGGTGTCGACTTCGACGCCGCGCAAACGTTGCAGGCTGTGCCGGGCCGCAGCCTGCTCTGCGCCGCCGCTGGCGGAGGCAAGTTCCAGCAGCATCGAGACGCTGGACGCGTCGCCGATGCGGGCCAACGCGTGCAGCGCCGCCAGACGAATCGCCGGGTCATCACCGTTGGCCGCCGCCAGCACTGCCGGTCGAGCGGCCGGATCGTCCACCAGATTCAGGACCGTCGCCACGGAATCTGCAGGCAAGGCGGACAAGCTGCGGAGCACGGCGTCCAGCAAAGCCCCATCCCCGGTTTCGCAGACCAGTTTTGCGGCCGCCAGACGCAGTCTGGGGCTGGAATCCTTCAACGCCGCTTCGGCCAAGTCGGCGGCTTGGGCCCGTTCGGCCAGCAGCGAGTTGCGCAGGGCGGCGGTTTGGATCACCGTGTCCGACGTTTCCGCAAACACCTCGCGAAAGACCTTTGCCGCGGCGGCCGTTTGGCCCTCGGCTTCCATCTGCTCGGCGCACAGCAGCATGGCATGGAAGCGATACCGCTGGACCGCGGGCGGGACTTCGGACGTGCGGACGGCGGCTAACGCTTCGCTGCCGCCGATTTGGCCCAGCGCGTACAGGGCGGCTTCGGCCACCGCGGCGTTCGGGTCGCGAGCCCAGGGGGCAATGGCCGAGACGGCCCTGCGGTCGCGCCGCGAGCCGATGGTCTGCAACACGCCCGCCTTCGATGCCGCGGGCACCGTGGTCAACGCCTCGCGCAAGACCTCGTCGACCTGGGCTCCGGGAATACTCTGCAGCGCCCAGCGGGCGACGGTTTCCAGCTGCGGGTCGGCGAGCAGTGCGGCGAGTGCGGCAACTGATTTTTCGGAACCGGCGTGACGCAGTTGGCGGCAAGCCCAATCCTTGGCGTCGCGGGTCGCCTCGGCGGACTGGAGAATCCTCAGCAAGCGGTTCTCCAAAGCCGGCAATTGGTCCGGCGCGGCGGCGCGCAACTCGGCTTCGATCGCCAGCAGCGCCGTGCGCGGCTGGCCGGCTGCGTAGCGGAGCAGTTCCGCGTCCGGGTTCGCCGCGTCTTGCGCAAACGCGGCAGAGGCAAGGATCACGTTGAGCGCAAGCGTGAACAGCACAGCATATCGCATCAGGGTCATCGGGGAATCTCCGTAAGTTGTCTTCGCAAGGTTGGATTACAGGTGCCACGGCGGCCGCATCGCTCGCGTCAACAGCCGCGACGCGTCGGGGTCGTCCAAGATGACTTCGCGATGCGGATCCCAACGGATCTTCCGGCCGGTGCACAGGGCGATCATACTCAACTGGGTAATCGAATCGGACAGCACGGCGACTTCGACCGGCGCGACCGTGCGGCGGCGGGTGCGGACGCAATCCAAGAAGTTGCCCATGTGGTGGTTGCTCTCGTACAGCCGGATCTCGTTGGGGCCGATCCGTTCCTGCATCAGCGACTCGGGTTCGGTCCGCAAGCCGCCGCGGCTGAGGTGGACGGTACCCCGCTGGCCAATGATCGTGGCTCGGTCGCCGCCGGGAGTGAAGTGGAAGTCCACGCCGTCGGCGAATTTGCCTCGAATGTCCCAGTCGAACGGTGCGTCAAACAGGCCCGTACCGAACTTGCCCGGCCCTTCGTATTCGACCGGCACCGCGCCGGCATCGTCGCCCAAGGCCCACACCATGTCGGTCAGCGGATGCGCGCCCCAGCCGCCGATGAAGCCGTGGGCGTTGTCCGAAACCCAGTAGGTGCCCCAGCTCGTGCAGCGGTCTTTGGTATACGGACGGTAGGGGGCGGGGCCGAGCCACAGATCGTAGTCCAGCCCTTCGGGCACGGGTTCGGGTTCCAGGGAACCGCCTTCGAACCCATAGCTGGGCGCCGTGACTTCGACCGCCTGGATCTTGCCGAGCCGACCGTTGCGGACCAGTTCACAGCCGAAGCGGATGTGGGACAGGGAACGCTGCTGGGTACCGTACTGGAAGACGCGGCCGTAACGCTGGACCTCGCGGCGGATGGCAATGTTTTCCTCCATGCTCATGCCCAACGGCTTTTCGACGTACACATCCTTGCCGGCCCGCACGGCCAGCAGCGCCGCCGGCACGTGCCAATGGTCGGGCGTGCCGATCGTAACGGCGTCGATGTCCTCGCGGGCCAGCATTTCCCGCAGGTCGCGGTAGGGCGTGCACAGATTCGTGCCATAACGCTGGTTCAGATTCGCGGCGTGGTTCTCGCGGCGGTCCTGGAAGACATCGCAGACGGCCACGACCTTGGTCAGGGCATTCCCGGCCGCTTCGTACATCAACCCGGCCCCGCGTCCGCCAACGCCGATCGAGGCGACGTGCAGTTGATTGCTGGGCGCTTCGGCGCCCAGCACCGACGCGCGCACGATCAGCGGAGCGGCGCACGCGGCGCCGGCCGCGGCGGTCTGCTTCAGAAACCCTCGCCGTGTCACGGTCTTCGGCATGATGTCTTTCTCCTTGAGGCTGGACGGAGTGCGGGATTCGTGTCCTGGGGTGTCGGTTAGATTTTGTATATGGAAGCCTTAATTCGCTCAAGAGTCAAGCTGGCGTGCCGGCGGGATGGGGAGAGGCTCAGACGTACAGAATTCAAAATTGGCGGGCGGAGACGCTTGGTGACTGGAGGACCTTCACTCCGCCAATTTTGAATTCTGTACGTCTGAGCCCTTCCCGCTGACCGATCGCCAAGAAAAGCTGGCTCCGGGGGTACGCGTCATCCGAGGCATCCGAAGCCGCGAGCCCTTGCTACTCACCCATCGGCAACAGACTCGCCACCATGCCCGCCGCGGCGCCGGCGACGAAGGCGGCGGGCATCATCCAGATGAACGTAATTCCGAACACCTGAAAGTAACCGATGGCCACGGCTACCGTCGCGCTGCACGCCGAGCCTGTCAGCGTGCCGAACGACGTGGCCCAAGGAACGAACATGGCCATGAAGAACAGCAGGAACAGCGGCACGGACAACACGTTGGCAATTTTGTAGCACAGTTCCAGCAGGTTGCCTTCGACCTGGCCAACCAGCGAACCCAACGCGACGACAATCACCCCGACCACGATCGATACGTAGCGGGCTCGACGCACGTCACGCGGCTCGGATTCCCGCCGTCGCCCCAGCCGCTCGATGAAATCGGTCGTGATCACCGAGCACGCCGAGTTCAGTCCGGAGGACAGACTGGACATAGCCGCCGCCAGCAAGCCGGCGATGACCAAGCCGCTGATCCCGGACGGCAGGCCTCGGACGATGAATATCGGCAGCAGTTGGTCGGCGTTCTCGCGCATCGTCAGGCCTGCGGGCAGCACTTGCGGTCGGGCTTGAAAATAGCCCAGCAGCGCGATCCCGACGATCGCCAGGAAGGGCCACAGCAGCATGTTGGCCAGCAGCGAGATATTGAACATCCGCCGCGCCGCGCGAACGTCCCGCGTGGCCAGATAACGCTGGATCGCCATCTGGTCCGAACCGGCCGTGCAGACATGCCAGGTGAACATCGAGAGGAATCCGCCGACGAACGTGAACCGCACGCCAGGTTCGTACCAGAAGACCGGTGCCTGCCAGTGCTCGGGCCACGTGCGGGGCCACCATTGGCCAACCCCGCCCAGTTCGACGCTGACTACGATCAGGATCAGCGCGGCGCCGCTGAACATGATCGCCGTTTGCAGCACGTCGGTCAGCACCACGGCGCGCAGACCGCCCAGCGAAGTGTACACGACGGTCACCAGCCCCAGCGTCACGCAGACCCACGGGACAGCCGACGGCGACAGCCCCAGGATGGGAACCAACACGGTGCTGGCCGTGGCGTAGATCACCAGCGACATCCAGAACAGCCGCAACGTGAGAAACAGACTCGAGCCGACCAGCCGCACGCTCAAGCCGAACCGCGTTTCCAGAATCTCGTAGGCGCTGGTGACGCGCAGCCGCATGATGAACGGGATCAGCAGCCAACCGACGACCAGGGCCACAAACGGCATGGCGACCAGTTGTGACAGCACCATCGGGCCGAACTTGATCATCTCGCCCGGCAAGGCCAGGTAGGTGAGCGTGCTCAGCAGCGTCGCGAACAGGGACAGTCCAACCTTCCACGGCGACATATTGCGGCCGCCCAGCAGATAATCGTCCGTGGTGCGTGTCCGCCGCGCGTAGTACCCGCCGATGGCGAGCATCCCCAGCGCATACAGGACAATCACGGTCCAGTCCAGCCGAGTCATGCCGCTGGCAGCATGCGGGACGCTTGCTGCGCCGGACTGGGCGAATAGTGGTGCCGGAAGCGTGATGGGCATCGGGGCTCTCCCTCTGGTTCGGCGTCCGTTCCGCCGTTTGGCAAGGCGCGTTCGAGTTGGATCGGTTTTGGCTCGTGCACTCCAACTTATATCACAGCCCCTTGGGGCGATGAAACCAGGCGGCGATCCCGGTACGTTCCGGAGCAGCTCGTTCCAGGATGCTGCGGATCTGTTCAGGCAGGTTGGCAATCGCCTCGGCGATCGTGGCGGATTGCGCCAACGCGTGGGTCAAATGTTCGATATCCTTGCGGGCTGCCGCCAAGTCGCGGATGGCCGCCGCGGCGTGTTCCAGCGACTGGAAGGTCTGATCGAGTTGCGTCAGTCGCTGTGTTACGGGATTGAGTCCGTCGGCCAGGAAGGCCGCCAGTTGCCGGGCGGATTCGGTAAAGCCGTCCGCCGCTTGATGCAGGACGCGGTGGGCGGGAACCACGTCGCCCGTGAACGAATGCTGCAGCGCGACCGACGTGTCCGCCAGACCGTCGACGGCCGTCCGCAGCGTCTGTTGCGAGGCGTCCAAGTCTTCGCTCAGCCGCGTCTGCAGCCGCACCAGCGCGTGGACCACGTTCTGGCCGTCGGCCAATCCCTGGCCGGCTTGCTGCAGTTGCATCGTGGCCGACGTGAGCTTGTCCATCGTTTCCTGGTGCTCGTCGGCGGCCGGTGCGAACTTGTGCTGCACGGCGTCGGCAAAAACGGTGGACGCCGCCGTAAAGGACGCGATAGCCCGATCGGCTTCCGGAGCCAAGGCGGAGACCCGTTCCAACGACTGCAAGACCTCCTCGTGCAACCGGTCCATCCGTTCCAGCAGCCCTTCGGCCCGGCCATTGAACTGCGAAATCGCCGCCAGGAACGCTTCGTGGGCCGGCAGCACCTGTTTGACCAGCGACCGGTTCAAGCCCTTGAAGGCGTTGGCATGCGAGTTGACCGTATCCTGCAGGTCGCCGCTGCTGACACGCAATTGCAGCGTGCTTTCATTGATGCGCGCGACCGATTCGGCGAGTGTCTCGATCGACGTGTGATGCGTTTTGGCGGCCGGCGCGAATCGTTCTTCGACCGCCGTCTGGAACGACGCGACCGCCGTGTCCAGGCCCGTCGCGGCCCGCTGGCCGACCGGGATCAGCGCGTCCAAGGTATCCACCGCATACTCGATCGCCGCCGTCAACTCGGCCAGTCGGCCGGGCATTTCACGAAATTGGCCGTTCAGGACGGCATGCGTCTCCTGAAAGTCATGTGCCGCCAGGCGGATCGACGCCGTGCCTTCGCGCATCGCTTGGATGTTCTCGTGTTCCCGGTCCGCGGCCTCGTTGACGCTTCGAGCCATCCTTTCCATCGCCTGAATCGCCTTGACCGTCGCCGCTTGGGTGTCCAATCCCACGTGGCTCCAAATCGCCGAATCGAACCAGACGCGGGCCGCGTACCGGACGCGTTCCACCTTGCCGCCCACCAGGTGCAACAGCCCCTGGTTGATGATCGCCAGCAAGGCCCCTGTGCCAACCCCCGCGGACAGCGGGACGACGATCAGCAGCAATTCTCCCAGACTCTGCTCGCCGGTTTGGGAAAAGTCGATCAGCATGAAGCCTGCGACGGTAATGATCACACCCAACAGAGGCGCCATCACGCCGGCCCGCTGCAGCAGCAGATAACTCCCGTCGCTGGCAATCTGCGTGTCCAGTTCCTTCAGCACGTCGTCGCGGGTATAGTTGCCCGGCGTGGTCGAGTTGCGGGGAAAGTTGGTATCCACCCACTTGAACCAGGGCATCTCGACGACATACGCTTGAATCTCCCGCCCGTCGCCACCCGTTTCCAAATCGCGAAGCAGCTTGGATAACCTGCGGTGATGCCGCTTCATGCGAGACCAAAAGCGCCTACAAAGCAACAGCTGCATGGCGAGAAACACCACGCCGATGAAAACGACATTCCAGTGATTGGCCCAGGGAAGCGTGGGCAAGTTCAGTCCAAACATGGCAGTACATCGGGTACGGGGGCAAGTTGCGTGGCGCGTTGGCGGCCTGCTCACCAGTCTGTACCGCTGAATCGGAACGTCAAGGGGACGAATGGACAAGCCTCACGGTTTCTGTCTTCCTTGGGACCGGCGTGGGACCATGCATCGAGGTTTCGGAGCAGCGGTTTGCGGGCTGGAGAAAACAAAAAACAAAGCGTCGACGACTGGCCGGGCCACAGCGACGCGAAAGATGTGGGGTTCTGCGGCAAACTCGAAGTGCAATTCGGGGGCGTCGGCCAGGGTGCGGATACACGTACAGCGTCCGGTTCAACCGGCGGCATCGTCGGAGCGGGGATCTGTTCCAGGGCCGTTTCAAAGCCCACTTGGTCGAGGAAGATGCTTGCGCGCGGGCATTGATCAAATACATCCACCGGAACCCCGTCCGGCCACCCGCGCCGACGAACCCTACGACAAGCTCAAGTCTTCGATGTGTAGCCGTCCGCGGTCATTCTCCGTACGATGCCACCGGATGGACAAGTTGACCGCGACGACAAGAAAGGAAACCGGCATGGCATCCCCGCAGTCGCAGGAACTGGCCCGCAGGGCAGGTGTCATCGACTGGTTTGGCCATCATCCGCTTTCATGGGACTTGACCTTTCGCGTGGCGGAGGCGGTCGGGTTGAGCGCGGGTAGGGCGGAAACCGCACGACGTGTGCGGGCGGTTGGATCCAGTCCGTGCCGAACTCGCGCGAAAGCCTCGGCCAGTGGTCGGCCGGACCACGGCGGCTCACTCGCTTGGATGCCGAAGACACGTCGTGACAGGACTGCCCACTCGCGTTGTAGATCGTCGCCAAGGGCGGATTGTAACAGCCTATCGAGGTTCGCCCCCCCGTCAGGCGCCGATACCGCCCGTTTCCAGTCGATCAGTGCCGCATAGGCGGCGGAGGCATCGCCGGCCCGACACGCTACGAGCAACCGCCTCGCGGCGAGGGCCTCCGCATTGTTGCGCTGTGCTTGCCAAGCGGTCATGAACCTTGACACGGGCTTGCGCCCCAACCAAGCGGCCAGACCTATCGCCAGGAACATCAGGAGCACGATCGCCGGCGCGTGCCGAGACGCGGGTTGTGCCGGAGCGACGGCGGCGGCAACGGTCTCCACCACGTTGATCGTCTCCCCCGGCAGCGTTTTGCGTTGGAGCGTACTCGCCTGCGGGTCCCACCACACCAGCGACATGTCCGGTAACTCGAACGTTCCCGGCCGCTCGAACTGGTACTTGATCGTTTCGATTCTCTCCGCCCTTGATGCGCCTCGCTCGGTGTGGTCCTGAACGATCGCATTTGCCGGATAGACGCGGACTCCTTCCGGCGCGTCGGTGGAAACGGGCGGCAACATCATGGCGGTCGTGGCCGTGGCGCGGCGCGAGATAGTGCGTTCGATCACGTCGCCGGCACTTACGGCATCCAGCGATTGGGGCTTCCAACTCTGGGTTGCTTCCATGTCCTGCACCGCGACGACGACGCCCAGATTGTCGGTTCCCGGCGGGCGTTTGGATCGAAAACGCAGTTCCGCCGTCAAGCCGCGGACGGGTTCCGGAGCGGAAGTAAACGTCTTCTTGCCGGCGAAGCGGACGCGGAAGGCGGGAACGACGATTTCGCCCACGCATTGAGTGTACAGGGCGAATTCGTGCCTCTGCGTAAAGTAGGATTCCCCGTCGACCTGTTCCGTGCCGACCAGCGGGTTGCCGGATTTGACAAAGACCGTCAACGGCAACTCGGGCAAGTCAAACGCGGGCGTGCCGCTGAAGGGGCCCGGGGAGTAGAGCGTCACGAGCAACGGAACCGCTTCCCCGGTCCAGGCCGTGTCCTCGCCGAGTTCGGCGCGGACCACTTCGGCCGCTGCCGATACCGCAGGACACGCGACCAGCAGCAGCACGCCCAGGAAGCGTAGGACGGATTGCCAATCCGTCCGTCCCCCGTTCTCTTCCTTAACGCGGGCTGGTGCCCGCAACCCAAAAGGCTACCGAAAACCCGCTGAAGAACCACGAATTACACGAATCCTGGAGTGACTGTCCTCCTCGTTCATTCGTGTCATTCGTGTGATTCGTGGTTGCATCCCCTGGAAACCGCTCTGCAAGATGCGCGCACATCCTACGGACATCTTCCTCTCCCCAGTGCGGCCAGCACCTGCTCGGCCACGGGGTCCTGAGTACAAATCGGTAAAATCGGAATACGAATCGCGCGCAGTCGGTCGCGGATCTCGTCGCAGCGTCGCTGAAACTCGGCTTTCAGCCGCTCGGCGAATGGCCCACCCTCGGGCAACACGATCCGGCGAGTTCCGTCTGTTGCCTCCATGCCTGCTTGGACCGGGCAGCAAATGCCCAGCGGATCGTAGACCAGCACGGCCAGCACGTCGTTGTGTGCGGCCAGACGAGTCGTCCACTGCCGGGTCGTTTCGTCGTCGCCGTCATAGTCGGTGATCAAAATGACCAGATGATCGTGTTTGGCAACTCGCGCGGCTTGCTGCAAGGCATGGTTGAACGCCGCCGATCCGGTCGCCTGACGCGAGGCGGACAGCCGCCCGTTCATTCGCACCAGCTCCTGGCAAATTCGCAGCACGGTGCCGCGACTGCGTTGCGGTTTGAACTCGACGAATTCCTCATCGTCGAACAGGATCGCCCCGATGCGATCTCCCCGGGCAACCGTTGCCCAAGCAGCCAGCGCCGCCGCTTCGGCCGCCACCGTGGCTTTCGTGGTCCGCGCACTGCCGAAGAACATCGTCATCCGTTGGTCCACGACCATCAGAACGGGGCGGTCGCGCTCCTCGGAGTAGACACGCACATGGGCGACTCGCAACCGGGCCGTCGCGCGCCAATCGATCGAGCGGATGTCGTCCCCGGGACGATAGCGTCGCAGCTCCTCGAACGTCAACCCGCGCCCGCGCAGCCGCGACGCATGCCGGCCGCTCAGCAAGCTGTGGATTGGCTGGCGAGGCAGCAGCGAGATCCCGCGGGCCTCGTACTGCAACCGGACAAGATCATCGAGTGTTGGGTGAACGTAAGTGGTCATGGGCAATCCGTCCTACGTTACAGCGACCAATTCCAAAATGGCATCCACCACGTCCTCACGCGTCTTGCCGGCGGCTTCCGCCTCGTAGGACAAGTGAACGCGATGCGCAAGGCATGCGGGGGCGACGGCTTGAATGTCTTCCGGCGAGACGAAGTCGTTTCCTCGCAGCCAAGCTCGGGCACGCGCCGCGGCGTCCAGGGCAATGGTGGCCCGCGGACTGGCGCCGATCTGAATCCATTTCGCCAAGTCCTGGCCGTAACGCTCCGGTTCGCGGCTGGCGATGACCAGATCGACGATGTACTGTTCGGACGGCTCGGCCACATGCACGGCATTCACCTCGTTGCGGGCCGCGAAAATTGTTTCCTGCGGCAGCGGTTCGAGCGGTTGAGTCTTGTTGCCGGTATTCTCGGATCGCACCAGTCGCAAGATCGACAGCTCGTTCTCCGCGGGCGGATACGGCACCTTGACGTAAACGAGGAAGCGGTCCATCTGCGCTTCGGGCAGTGGGTAGGTGCCTTCCTGTTCGATCGGATTCTGCGTGGCCAGGACCAGAAACAGTTCCGGCAATTTATGCGTCGTGCCCGCCACCGTGACTTGACGCTCCTCCATGGCTTCGAGCAGTGCGGCTTGGACTTTCGCCGGCGCACGGTTGATTTCGTCGGCCAACACCAGATTGCCGAACAGCGGCCCGGGCTGGAACTCGAACGTGCCGTTTTGTTCGCGGTAGATCTCCGAACCGGTCACGTCCGAGGGCAGCAGGTCGGGCGTGAACTGCACGCGCCGGAACTCGCTCTCGATCAGCTTGGACAGCGTCTTGATCGAACGTGTCTTGGCCGTGCCGGGAAGCCCTTCCATCAGCACGTTGCCGTTGGCCAACAGGGCGATCAGCAGCCTTTCGACCACGGTTTGCTGGCCGATGACGGCCGCGTTCAGGGCTGCGGAGATTCTCAGAATGGATTCGTGAGGTGTTGTCATGGTTGCGCACCGTCCGGGTTCTCGAAGTCGAAGATCTGTCTCCAGTCCTGCGCCATGTCCATCACGTGCCATCACCCTGCTTTGATCGCCCGGACTTCAGCGGCGCGATCGTCGACGGGGATCGTGGGCAGTTCGCCCTGATTCTTGACCGGCAGGCCGCGCAGATAGTCCATGATCGCCTGCCATTCCTTGATTTCCCGAACCGTACCTTTCTCCGCCACGGTAACAACACTTTCCTTATCCACCGAGCCCCGCGGCGGGAGCAAGTCGGGCGTGCTGCCGCGGGGTGTGTCGAGCGCCTCGGTCTTTGACTTGAGGGGCTGGCCGTCCTTGTTCTTCGGCACAAGAATCAGCTTGCCCCTCGTGTACTTTGGTATGGCCACGATGAACAGGCCGAGATAAAGGGGGCACGTGAGGCTATACAACCGCGCGTCCTTCCCCGTAATGTCGATCGGCCGATAGCCACGATCCAAGTCGCCAATCTCGATGGCCGTCACAACGTCGAACTTGTCGCGAGACAAGTCGTAGCGAAACCTCATGCCGGATGCGCGGGGGAAATACTCGCCGGGGTGTGCCGGGGTATCCAGGAGGCAAAACTCAAGTAGGCTCTTGAGTTCCTGGCCCGTGAAGTAAGCAGTGACCAGGGCGCTGCCAGCCGTCGTATCCGCGATGCCGTCGCCGAGCGGCGCCACTGCGAACACATCGTACACTGTCTGCACGCCTGACTTGCCCCGGGGCAAGCCGCTGCGCATCAGTCCGTTGGCCGTGAATCCGATGTCCGCTTTCGTGGCTTTTCGGAAGGAGTCAGTGACGAGGTTGGCGAGAAGGGTGCCCGCGGCGATGTCGGTGAACGTGTTGAGCAGGTCCCGAGGCGCCACCGCCAACGGTTGATCGATTTGGTAACCGCGCGATGCGAACACGACTTCGGTGACGGTCTTCTTGAGTTTTTCGATCTCGTCCGCGGTGGCCCGGTCGCCGGCAATGGAGTCGTCAATTGGGTGCAGTTTGTACGACTCGACCTGCAGCTTGTCGCCGTCCAAAGTGATCACCAGTTCGCCGAGATTTTCGCCGTACCTTCCAGTTTGGACCACGGGCGTGCGGCCGTTCACGATGATTGCCTCTTCGAGCGCGGTGTGGGTGTGGCCGCCGATGACCGCGTCAATGCCGGGCACGGCCTTCACCAGACGCACGTCCTCGCCGTCGGTGAAGCGCCCGTCCTTGCCTTTCTCTAGTCCGCCGTGGCTAAGACAGATGACCACATCCACCTTCTCCGTCTCGCGGAGCAGTTGCACCATCTCCTTGGCCGTCTCGATCGCATCGGGGAACGTGACGGCACCGGCGCCACCGGTGTAGAAAACAGCTTCTTTGCCCATCAACCCGAAGATGCCAAACCGCATACCACCGCGCTCAAGCACCACGTATCGGCGGATCACCCCTTCTTTGGCCAGACGCTGGAGATCGGTCAGCGCGGCGTCCTTCGCCGCGAAGTTGGTATTCGACGCGACCACCGCCGGAATCCGCCCAGCCTTGACCGCCACGTCGACGGATTTGGCCAACCCGTCTGGCCCAAGATCAAAATCGTGGTTGCCCAAGGTGGTGGCATCGTAGCCCATCCGCGACATCAGTTGAAGTTCGGCACCGGTCTCGCGGATGGCGGCACCGAATGCGGTCCCCATGCTGTAGTCACCCGCGTCAACCACCAGTACCGGACCATGATTCTTGCGTGCTTCCTTCCTCGCCGCGATCAAGGTGGCCAGACGTGCGAACCCGCCTCGCGTCTTGTCGTCGTTGAGTTCGAAGGGAGAGTAGTCCGAGGCGGGGCCCAGCCCGATAAAACTCGAGTGCAGGTCGTTGGTGTGCAGGATGGTAAACGTCTTCTTCCCGTCTGCTGCCGCGGCTGGTTCTGCAGATAAAAAGAGCGCGGCGGCACCGATTGCTGAGCCAGCCAAGAACTCGCGGCGGGAAAGGGTTTCGTGTGCCATCTGAGATTGACTCGCTTTCTGGAAGTTCGCGGTGATATGGGTGGGAGGACCATCAATTTTCGTCCTCGGCATACTCCAGTCGCACGAGGAGGTAGTTCTCGGTGCGCTCGGCGCCAAAATGAATCAATACCGGCGCCTCTTCCTGGGTCAAATTGTACAGTCCCGTTTCGGCGACGATGCTATCGCTCTCGCCGATACGAAAAGCCACGCGTTGCGTCTCCTTGTCCACCTGCCCCTGGACGGTCTGACACTGGTCGGTGTCGATGTTGTGGAGCGTGCCGCTGACGATTCCCTCTTTGCTGACGGCAAGCTGGAGCACGTGGCTTGGCTCGACGTCTTTCTCGTTCGTCGAAACGGCGAAGGTTCCCAGTGGCAGCCACTCGGCTGCCGCCGCCTGTTCGTCCGATTGCGGAGGCGGAACCGTCGCCAGGTCCATGGCGCTCATCGCGTACTCTTCGGCCGTGGCCACCCGCTGGCCGCCTACGTAGACGTCGTTGTCCTGGAAGACCACGTTTCCACCGCTGCCGTAGTCGTAGAACACGGGCTGCGCCCAGACGACCGGCGGCGCGCTCCAGGTGAACCAGGTGGTTGTACGTCCCCAGGCCGGCGCCCTCCACCAGTAACTCGCCGGAAAACTGTGCCGCCAGAAATGGAAGTGCCAACCGCCCACAGGGAATGGGTGCCCGCTCCACCAGACGGATGTAAACCAGATATTGCGGCGATGGGCGGGTATCCAACTGCGGCGTACTCCACCGGCCCATCCGCTCCAGAAACCCATACGCGCCGGGGCGGGACTCCACCAGCCGCGCTGAGCAGGATTGACGAAGGCCGTGTTCCAGCGATTGTTAATATTGACGTTGACGCTGCGGTCCATATTGACCCACTGCGGACGCTGGCTGATGACCGTGTTGTTGGACCAGCGACTGCGGTCCCCGAGATTCGGTCGGTCGACTACGCCGGGCCGATTGCCGACGGCGGGACGGTCTCCGACGTCGGGGCGACCGGGCAACGCTACAGCGGTACCTCCACCGGGCCGATTGCCGACCGCCGGACGGTCTCCGACGTCGGGGCGACCGGGCAACGCTACGGCGGTACCTCCATCGGGCCGAAGCGGTCTGGCCATGCCCAGGAAATCGCCCAGGTCGCCAGGCGCCGGACGGGTGGTACCGCCCGGTTGAGTGCCGATACCGGGGCGACTACCGACGTTCGGACGGTCTCCTGGAAGGGGACGAATGTCAGAGGTTCCGGGACGGTTTGGCAAACTCGGGCGATCTCCCACTCCGGGACGGTCCGCCAGACTCGGGCGATCTCCGGAACCCGGGCGAGTCGCCGAACCTGGCAGGTTCCCGGGAAGCGGTCGATCACCGAGATTGGGCAGGCTCGTTGTGGGCGGAGAAGCGGGACGCGAGGCCCCGACGGACTGGCCGGCTCCCGGACGGGACGGGGAAGATGATGGCAGGTTCGGCCGCGTACTAAGGCTAGGCGGCGATGCGGGCCTTGTGCCAGGGGCGAGCCCGCCGCTGGGCCGAGTCACCGGCGACGTCGAGGGCAGACTTGCAGGCGGCCGTGCGGCGGGCTGACTGATGTTCGGCCGGCTCGTGGCGGGACGGGAGGTTCCCAGGCTCGGCGTACTGGGCCGAGAAACGGGGCCCGAGGCACCAGGACGCGAAGCACTGGGGCGAGAGGGGGATGCAGCCGGCGAACTCGCTCCGCTGCTACGTGAGCCGCCGCCACGCCCCTGCGCTGATGCGAGGTCCGGTGCGAGGAGGATGACGGCGAGAATTGCGACGCAAGTCGTTATGCGGATCATGGCTTCGCTCCTTCAGCATTCGCTGCCCCGCCGATCGCATTTCCGCTTGCCTCGGCCGTTCGTACCACGGTCACCGGATCGGCGGTCGGACGCAGTTCGCCGTTGACTGTCTCGCCGATCACTTGCACGGTGATCGTGTTGTCATCGACACGAGTGATCACCTGGGTCCCTGCCGCGGTTCGACCGTCGCTGAGAGTCTGCGACATCTTCAGCATCCAGGCTTCGTCGTGCCTCGAGACGGTTCCTTGACCAAACGACCCGTCGGAATGAAATATCCAGGTACGAATCTGCCTGCTGAGAGGGTCCCAGCCAATGACTTGCGTGCCCTGCCGTTCCTCGTCCGCGAACCGGGCGGTAAACGAGCGGATCAGGAAGGTCTGGTTCGGTGACCAACGAACCGTGGTGACCACCTGCGCATCTTCCGCTTGATCCTGCCATATCCCAATCAACCACTCCAGATCCTGGAGAGCCTCGTACGGGCTGGTGGGAGGCAGCAGATCACGTTCGCGCGCGTTTGCGATCAGCCACTCCTTCCCATCCTTGACGAGCGTTGCCGCAAACACTGACACCACCGGCTCCGCGTCGCCGACGACCAGCGTCGTCCGGCCCTCGATCACGGCCACATCGGGCCGGACGAATTGAATGTCGGTGATCTGTCCCGCCAGCCGGGCGCTCGGGCTATCTTGAAAAAACGTGGCGAAGTGCTTCTGGAGTGCCTCGCGCCCTTCGACCCGCTGGCCCGAATCCTCCGCGGTCGAAAGACAGTCGGGCGACCAGAACGCCGCGACGGCCACGGCGTCCTGTTTGTTGAACGCCGCCACGTAAGACTCCAGGCGCTGATGAATGGCCTCGTGCCCGCCCGGGACGGCCGCAGCGTCCTGGGGGTTATCGGACTGGGCGAGTCCCACCTGAGTGAGACTCATCACTACGACGCTGACCGCGATGGCTCGGACCATGGTTCCTTGTCCCCTGATTGTAGGTAAAATGCTTCCTCCCTCGCCCCGTGTCGAGGCCGGCTTCAGAACTCGACGTTGTATTTCTGTGTCATCGCCACGCGCATGTCCGCAGCCGCGTCGTCGATCGCCTGGAGGATGAGAATCGCCGACATGCTGCCGCGCTGCCGTTTTTGCGTGCGTACAAGCGCTTGAGCAACGTTCATGGGACTGACTTCATTTCTCCGGCGGTGCGGAAAACCTGAGAAACAGACACAGGGCGGCGATCACCACGGCAACGCCGGTTCCACTTTGAAGCACCGCCAGCGGGCCGGGCGTGTCTGCAGCCTTGCCGACAAAACCCACGGCCATAGCGACCACCACGACACCAATGACCTTTGTTTCAAGGTCGACGAGACTTTCGATTTTGAACCGCTTGAGCGATTGGTCTCCTTCCTCGCTGATGAACAGCTTATAGAGGCCGACCGCAATGAGATAGCTGATCGCCCCGATCAGAAACATGTCGATCGCCTCAATGACGGTAAGCGTCAATTGCTTGGCGGTTCTCGCGGAATACTCACCCTGCTGCAACAGTTCCCATTCCTGAACCACGACCAGGCCCAGTCCCGAGACCACGACGCTAAACGTAAGAAAGAGGGAGCCGATGACAGGCAGAACCATCAAGTATCGGCTGACATCCAGAAGTTTTCGCAGCATGGGAATCCCGTAGTGGTAGAAAACGCAGGACCGATTGGCAATCCGTCCCACCTTACCTTGGACACGATCCGAACGCGGGACGGATTGCCAATCCGTCCCGCGGTGAGATTTCAGCCAGGGCGGGGTGAGTGGATCACTGCCCTTCCGTGATCAGCTTCATCACGTCTTCAACATTGAACTTGGCCGGCTTCTGACGCATCGGAAACTCTGCAAAAGTCTTCAGGAAGTTTCCGACAATCACCTGAGCGGGAACCGCCAAGTACAGCCGCTCGATCACCCACCGGTTGTAGTTGTTGGAATCCGTGTCGGCGCGCTCAAACGGATCGCTGCGCAGGTTGAAGATCTTCGGAGCCCGCAACTGAACGAACGGCTCCATCCAAATCTGAAGTTGCCTCGCTCGCTGCTCGGCGAAGACCAACTTCCATTGTTCACGACGCAGCCCAACCAGTTGGCCATCATCGCTGAAATAGAAAAACTCCTTGCGCGGACCCTCGGCGGTTTTGCCCGTCAGGTACGGCAGGAAATTGTAGCCGTCCAGATGGGCCTTGAAGGTCACGTCGCCAATCTGATGACCCTTCAAAAGCTTGTCTTTGATGTCCGGCTCACCGGCGGCCGCCAGCAGCGTCGGCACCCAATCCAGATGCGACATGATCGCGTTCGAAACCGTCCCGTCCTCGATCTTGCCGGGCCAGCGGACCAGGCCCGATACCCGATAGCCGCCTTCCCAGTTCGAGTTCTTCTCGCTGCGGAACCAGGTGTTGCCGCCATCCGGCCATTCGTTAAAGTGGGGGCCGTTGTCGCAGGTGTAAACCACGATGGTGTTGTCCGTGATCTTCAACTCGTCGAGGAGGTTCAGGAGCTGACCGACATGATCGTCGTGCTCCACCATGCCATCCGCATAGAGGCCCAGTCCCGTGACGCCCTGGCTTTCCTTCTTCAGGTGCGTGTAGAAGTGCATGCGCGATGTGCTCATCCAGGCCATCCAAGGCTTGCCCGCTTCGTGGTTCTTGCGAATGAACTTCTGCGTACGATCCAGAAACTCCTCGTCCGCCGTTTCCATGCGCTTGCGCGTGAGCGGGCCGGTGTCCTTGATCGTCTGTTTGCCTACGCGGCCGAAGCGCGGGTCTACTGTCGGATCGTCCTGATCGGACGCTTTCGTGTCGAGTACGCCGCGGGGACCAAACCGTGCGCGGAACGCCGGGTCCTTGGGATAGTCCTCGTTCTCGGGCTCCTCCTCGGCATTCAAGTGGTAGAGGTTTCCAAAGAACTCGTCGAAGCCGTGGACTGTCGGGAGGAATTCGTTGCGGTCACCGAGGTGGTTCTTGCCGAACTGGCCCGACACGTAGCCGTGCGGTTTGAGCAACACGGCAAGCGTCGGGTCCTTAGGCGAAATGCCGATGGGGGAACCGGGCAAGCCGACCTTGGTCAGCCCGGTGCGCACCGGGTGGATCCCGGTAATGAACGCCGAACGGCCCGCCGTGCAACTCTGCTCGGCGTAGTAGTCGGTAAACAACATCCCTTCCTTGGCGATGCGGTCGATATTCGGTGTCTTATAACCGACCAGTCCCATACTGTACGCGCTGATGTTGGCGATACCAACGTCATCGCTCATGATGAGCAGAATGTTGGGTTTGCCTGATTGGGCCACTGCCGTCTCCGCTGTCCAGGCAACCAGCATGAGCGCGGCGATCGGAATCACCTTGAACCATAGTCTCTGAATCACTTCTGTACTCCTCGGGTCTGACGTCCGGCGCTCGGTAAGAAACTCGTGCCAACCCGAGGCCGTGGCGGGTTCGCACTCGAAACATCGGTCGCGATCAGCGGCCGGCCCCGCCACGACGTGGCGGGGCCAACCGCGATTTCAGCTCCTACCTATTGATGGGGAGCCGCTCTTCCAACTCCTTCAGCATGTTCATCGCTTTCATGGCCTTCAGCGTGTTGTAATTGATATTGCCGGCCGTGAGGCTCCCTCCTTCCTGGAACGGATACTCCGGAATCGTCGAGAAGAAGGCTCGAAGCTTCCCCTGAATCGGGACGAAGAGCCACATGTTGTCGGCGTACCAGCGCAGGTATCCCATCTCGCCATGTTCATGCATCATTTCGTAAGGATCCGCACGCAAATTGTGGATCAGCGGCCAATTGGGAATGATCCGCTCTCCCGTGGCGATATTACCTTTCACGATCGCGAAGTGGACCTTCCAGTTACCCCAGCGAATGGCGTTTAATTCGCCGCCTTGACCGAAATAGTAGATCGTGTCGCGCGGAGCTTTCTCGACTTCGCCTTTGAAGAACGGCAAGTAGTCATAGCCGTCCAGGTGGACTTTCCACGTCTTGCCGTTCGCTTGATAGCCTTCCTTGCACTTTTCGACGATATTGGGCACACCGGCCGCGTGCAGGAACGTCGGCAGCCAGTCTTCGTGAGAGATGATCTCGTTGTAGACCGTGCCGGGCTTGATCACGCCGGGCCAGCGGACGACCTGCGGGACGCGGAAGCCGCCTTCCCAAGTCGTGCCCTTTTCGCCGTGGAAGGGCGTGATGCCGCCGTCGGGCCAGCTGCCCGTTTCCGCGCCGTTGTCCGTGCTGTAAACCACGATCGTGTTGTCGTCGATCCCGAGTTCCTTCAGTTTGTCGAGGAACAGGCCGACGTGGCCGTCATGTTCCACCATGCCGTCGGGATAGAGACCGATCCCGGTCTTGCCCTCGGCTTCCTTTTTCAACCGCGTCCAGACATGCATCCGCGTCGTGCTCATCCAGACAAAGAACGGTTTGTCGGCCTTGTGGGCGCGGTCGATGAAATCCAGGCCCGCGGCCGCGAATTCTTCGTCCGCCGTCTCCATTCGCTTTTTGGTCAACGGCCCGGTATCCTGGATGCGGCCGTCGGCATACGAATGGATCACGCCGCGCGGACCGTACTTCTTCTTGAACTCGGGATCCTTCGGATAGTAGTAGGTTTCCGGCTCTTCCTCGGCGTTCAGGTGATAGAGGTTGCCGAAGAACTCGTCAAAGCCATGCGCCGTCGGCAGATGCTTGTCCCGGTCGCCCAGGTGGTTCTTCCCGAACTGCCCGGTGGTGTAACCTTGACTCTTCAGCAGATCGGCAATCGTGGGGGCCCAGTCGGGCGCGCCGTGGTCACTGCCCGGCATGCCGATCGTCAGCAGACCCGTGCGGAACGGGTGCTGGCCCAGGATGAAAGAGGCCCGCCCGGCGGTGCAACTCTGCTGGGCGTACGCGTCCGTGAACATCGCTCCTTCGCGGGCGATTCGATCAATGTTGGGAGTGCGATACCCCATGATCCCATGGTTGTAGGCACTGATGTTGTGGACGCCGACATCGTCGCCCCAGATGACGAGGATGTTCGGCTTCTTCGGCGGTGCCGCGGCGGCGCCGGCGGCCAGCAGGCCCACGAGGGCCAGGGCGGCCATTGCCAGCGGGCCAAGACGTTGGGTAAACATAGGTTACGGTCCTTTCAAAAAACAGGTGGAACGTGGACAATCTAAGTCGGACGGATTGGCAATCCGTCCGACAACAAACCCCTCTCCGATGCTTGGGAACGCATTTTTGGATGCACGCTCCCGGATACATACGTCTGTCCGCTCATCACGGCGTTGATCGCCGGCAGCAAGTCGGTGACCGCCGCGCCCTTGACGACAAAACCCAGAGCCCCCAGTTCGAGCATGCGTTCGGCGACCACCCGTTCGTCATGGACGCTAATCGCGATGACCTTGAGGTCGGGTGCAAGCCGGTGGAGCCTGGAAACGACGTTGCCGACGTCCCCGTCGGAACACGGGAACGAGACGTCTACAATGGCGCACGCGGGCTGGAGCCCCTGCGCCGCTCGAAACAGGGACGCCTCGTCGGCGACCATGACCACCGCCTGGAAGCAGCCTTCCAGCAAGTTGCGGACGCCCTCCAACATCGGCGAATGCCGGTCCGCCAGCAGCACGGTTCCCTGTTTCATGTAATTCGCTAACCTTCTTGGCATCGCCGCAACTTCAGGCCGCCGAACCATTTCGTCTTCCAGGGAGTTCCCGCTTCAGAGCGCGGAACTCGAACGCCCATACTATAGGCGCCGCTGTGCCGCGAAAACTATGCGTAGAAATACGCATTTTGGATGAAAAATCGGTGAAGCCGCAACGGGATGCAGGGAGGCTGGAATTGGCAACTCGCCCTATCGTTAGCCGCGGACATCAACCCGGCGCGATCAGCCCGTGGCGGATCGCGCACTGCACGAGGTCGGCGGTCGAACTCGCCCCCAACAGCTCCATGATCTGAGCTTTATGCCCCTCCGCCGTGCGCACGGAGATGTGGAGCAACTTGGCCACTTCTTTGGCGGAATGACCTTCTGCGAACAACTGCAGCACTTCGCGTTGTCGACGCGTGAGTGGGACGTCGCTGTCGGGGGTTGGATCCGGGAGCCGATCCAGCAGTTCGGCGATCGCGGGCGTGACATAGGTCCGCCCGGAAAGGGCTTCGTGAATCGCGGTCAGCAGTTCCGTACTCGCGGAGTGCTTGAGCACAAAGCCGGCGGCCCCGGCGCGCATCGCGCGAGCGGCATACAGGGCGTCCTTATGCATGGTCAGAAAGATGACTTTGGCCTGGCAACCCAGGCGGCGGAGCTGCTCGACGGCGTCCAGGCCGTTCAACAGGGGCATCGTGATATCGGCCACGATCACATCCGGCTGAAGCCGCACCGCAGCCTCGACCAGGGCCCTGCCGTCGTCGACGATTTCGACCAGCTCATAGGCCGGCTCCAGGACGCTGCGCAGCCCCTCGGCGAGCATGCGGTGGTCATCGGCGACCAGAATTCCGGGGCGAGTCATGGATCGTCCTCAATGTTATTCGTTCCCTCCGGCCACGGAACGCGGACTTGGATACTCGTCCCCTGGCCGGGGTTGGAGGAGATCAAAATCTCGCCGCCCACCAGACGGACGCGTTCTTCCATGCTGGCCAGCCCCAGGCCCGCGCTGCGCCGACCTGCGGCGGAGTCGAAACCGCAGCCAAAGTCCCGGATCTCCAGATCCAGAAACTCCATGTCGGCATTGAGCGTCAAATCAACGCGATCCGCCTGAGCGTGCTTGACCGTATTGCGCAAGGCCTCCTGGGCGATCCGGTATACGCACAGGGCCAAGTCTCTGGGCACACAGGCGGGCAACGGCCCGCAGCGGAAGTTCACGGCCAAACGGTCTCGTTCCGCGACGCGATCGCACTCGGCGCGGAGGGCGTCCTTCAGCCCCAGATCGTCCAGGATCGCCGGGTGCAACTGTCGCGACAGGTGATGCACGTCGTCCGACAAGGCAATCAGGTGCTGCTTGAGGCCGGCCAGCGCGGCCCGCGCAGGCTGCGGCGCCGTCAACTCCTGTTCCGCTTTTCCAGCCTCGATGGCGCCGGCAGCCAGTCGTTGCGAGATGTCGTCGTGCAATTCGCGGGCAATCCGCTTGCGTTCGTCCTCTTGAGCGGTGAGGATTCTGCCAGCCAATTGCCGCGTTTCATTGCGGCTGGCTGCCAACGCTTCATCCGCTCGGATGTGGCTCAGCGCATTGCCAATCACTTCGGAAATGAGTCGGATACGCTGCAGAACTCGTTCGTTCCACGCCTGCTCGTGCGTTCGCAACCCGAACGCGAGCATCCCGGACACCTCTCCGTTTTCCTGGAGGGCCACTGCGGCGACGGACTTGACTCCGAGGCGGTCCGCCAGGTCTCTCTCGAGGACGGCGTCCGCCGGCAAATCCGACATCGAGGAGACATGGACGACGTCCCCGCGTGTGAGTTGCGCCCACATCCACGGGATGGCATCCAATCGGATCACCGCCGGCGGCGGCGTTTCACCCGCCCGGACCGACGTGATGTTGGCCAGCAATTCCCGTCCGTCTTCCGAAAGTCGAAACAGCGCGCCGCGATCCAGCCCCAATTGTTCCACGATACACGCCAAGGCACGTTCGATCTGGGCAACTACCGCGCCGGATGTGATGCCGACGAATCGCGACGAGACGTCGGACAGGATGGTCTCGAACTGCAGTTGCTCTGCCAACGCCCGTTCCGCGCGCCGCCGTTTTCGGCGATTCACCAGCAGGCCCATGATCAGCAGCGATTGCAGGACGACGGCCATCGCTCCGGCAATGACGTACCCCCGGTATTCTTCCCAGACGGTCGGCTGGCGGAACAAGACGACCGAACCCGGTGGGAGATCCTTCTCGCGGATTCCCCAGCGGCGGAGTTGCGTCCAGTCGAAGAGGAAGCGGTTCATGGAGGTCCCGGTGAACGGGATGTCCTCGGGGCTCTCGCCCCGCAAAATCCTCGCCGCCATCTCGCCTGCGAGGCGGCCTTGTTCGTCCACGGGGGGCATACAGCCACCGACGATCCCTGCTCCCAACATGGTGTCATAGAGTGCGAAGACGGGAACACTGGACGCCGACGAAATCCGCTTCAGCACATCCCGCGGCACCGTGGAGATTTCTCCACCACGGTCGCGCATGTAGCTATTGAACACGATGACATGGCCCGGCGGAAGCTGCGACACCCGGTCGCAGAGGGTGTCGATCGGGATGCCAGTCCAGTATTCGCATTGAATTTCCTCATCCAGCGAGAGATCCGCCCGGATCGCCTCCAACAGAAACAGATCCGCCTCGCCCGATCCGCTGATGACGATCGCGGTGTGGGTAGACGGGATCAGACGGCGGGCGCACTGCACGGTGCGCCGAGGGTCAAAGCGATACAGCACGCCGGTCATTTTCGGGCTGTGGGGGAGCTGGTCGCGAGTCTGTTCGAGAATCGAGCAGAAAACGACCGCCGCATCCGGGAACGGATTCTGACGGACGAAAAGCCCTGCAATGCCGTCGTGCACCGGTATGATGACATCCGGCTTGATGGCTTGGTATTTGGACAGCACCAGATCCAGCAGTTCCTTCCGTTCTTCGTCCTTCTCCAGCCGGTGAAAGTCCAGGTACTCGCTGTCGATAGCGGCCGGCTTACCCAGATTGGCCTCGACCCCCTCGCGAATCCCGCGCTCCCATTGTTGGTTAACTGGCAGCTCTCTCCGTTGGCTGTACAGAACCAAGACGCGTGGGGGATCGGCCGGGCCGGCGGCGACACCGTCCAGACAGACGATCCCAGCCAGGAGTGAAAGCACGAAACCCGCGTTGACCATCCGAGCTGTCCGGCTCATGAGTTTTCCAAGTCGATTACCGATTGGGGCAGATCCTCGGGGCATCGTCCCGGCACCGCCCGGCGTTCTCTTGGTAGAACGGATTGGCAATCCGTCCTACGAGAATTGAACACATTATCTTTGCGCGGACGCAAAGCCGTGCCACGCCAAGAAAACGAGGAGGGAAGGCATGACGCCTTCCCTCCTGAACATCTGCGAGACGGCAGGACAGTTATTCCTGCGGAGCTGCAGGCGCTTCGACGGCCGGAGCCGGCTCGGCAGGAACTTCGACGGCCGGAGCGTCGACGGCAGGAGCCATCTCGGCGGCTTCTTCTGCCGGAGCTACCTCCGCCCCTTCCTCGGCCGGGGCTGTGTCCGCAGGCGTTTCGTCCGCCGACGTCACATCGCTGTCCGGCGGCGTGTAAGTCGTGTCACCGCCGCCACCCGACGGCGCGCTGGGCTGTCCACATCCCACCGCAAAGAGACCAACGGCCAAAACCAACAGCAACAAACTCAGACTTTTCATCGCACTCCCCTTAAAAAAACGGATCTTTCGTCGTTCGCGGTTTACGCAACCGCGCTTTACGCATTCGTCCTCGCCCTATAGATCCTCGCCGACGTGGTTTTATTCCCGCAGGACCAAAAAAGAAATGCAAAGCAGGTTTTATCTCCGCTCCTATTTATAGCCCCCAATTTCAGACCTCCTGACCTACCCCTATCCGCATTGGGTTTTTTCGTGATTTCCTGCCGCGGGGGATTTCGAAAATATTGAGCGGTTTTTGGGAATAAAACGGGCGTCTCTCTCGTCTCTATGGGTAAGGAAAGTATTCCCTTGCAAAGGAGGCGAGTGAAAGATGCATCCCTCAAAGAGCTCACCAGACCTTTTCGCCGCGTGCGATCCAGCGGCAGGTGAGGAAGAACGCAACCGGATCTGCATTACCCCGAGGCTGTGGATGGTCGATGAGGCAGGCGTGCGGGTGATTTTTCTGTGGCATGAGCCACTGTTTCGCTTTACTCTCTCCGATTCCCTTAGTCTTCGCTATGCGGCCGTGTATCTTCGTTTGAACAATCTGGCGACCCAGGAAGAGATCGCGGAAGCGTTTGGGCATTCGGTAGCCACTCAGCGCCGATGGGAGACTCGTTTTCTCGCCGCGGGCTTGGAGGGCCTGATGAGAGGCAAGTCCACCGGACGGCCGTCCGCGATTCCTGCCTCCTTGGATGGTGTCCTGAAAAAATGGTTCGAGGAAGGGGTTTCAAATCGGCAGATGGCCAAGCGGTTGCAGGTAAGCGAGGCGACCGTCCATCGTGCTTTGGCCCGTTTGGGTCTGCACCGCGAAATTCCGCGGACGGAATTGCCCTGGCCGGCGGACCCCGGGGAAGAAAGCGATCCGGCAGAGGTTGCCGAACCCGGCGAGGTCTGCCAAGCGGTTCCCGCAACGGCAGAGGATTCCGCGGAGGAAGCGCAACCCGGCGAGTCCGACCTTGGCGAAACGCAGCAAGACGGCGATTCCGTGGACGTCATGGCGGCCCCCCCGAAAGCACACGCCTCCGAGTGCCTGGACGCACGGGAGAGTTCTTCTTGCCAACAGAGCCCGGCAGAAACGACGATCGGGAGCGAGATCATCCCCTCGGGCAACACCGCAGTGGCAGAATGCGCCCCGGGGGAAGAGGAAACTGAGGCGGAGGAATTCGGAACCTGCTGGCCTGCGTCCGGGGAGCCACTGGAAGAGGTTTTGGCCCGCCTGGAGGCGGAGGGTTTCAGTATCGATTTCGATCCCGACGACCGCAGCGGCGACCGGGCCCTGGCCAGGCTTGGTCTGCTGGAGGATGCCAAACCGTTGTTCGCGGATCGTCCGGCCGTCCGTCAGGCGGGCGTGTTGTTGGCGATTCCGTTGCTGGCGGAAAGCAGGTTGCTGGAGTTGTTTTCGGCCGTCTATCATTCGCTGGGAGCCGCCTTCTACGGACTGCGGACCACCGTGGTGGTCCTGTTCGTGGCGGCGCTGTTGCGGATCAAGCGTGCGGAGCATTTCAAGGAACACAATCCGCGCGAGTTGGGACACGTGCTGGGCCTCGATCGGGCGCCCGAAGTGAAGACCGTGCGGCGAAAAATGGAACAATTGGCGGCTCGGCGACGGGCGCACGAGCTGATGATGGCGCGGGCCAAACACCGCATCAGCGAGGATCCCGAGCGGGTGGCGTTCTTGTACGTCGACGGGCATGTGCAGGTCTATTACGGCAAGCGCGCCTTGGCCAAGGCAAAAAAGCCGCAGGATCAAGTCGCCAAGCCGGCCGCGACCGACTACTGGGTTCATGACGCGGACGGGCAGCCGCTGCTGGTGGTGACGTGTGAACTGAACGAGTCGCTGACCCAAATGCTGGAACCCATCCTCCAGGACGTGAAGAGGTTGCTGGGCGAGCGCCGCGTGACCGTGGTTTTCGACCGCGGCGGTTACAGCCCGAAATTGTTTGCGCGTCTGGACAAGCTGGGCTTCGACGTGATGACGTACCGCAAGGGCAAGTATGCGGCCTGGCCGACGTCGCACTTTGTCGAGGAAACCTTGGAGCTGGAGGGTCGGCGTTATGGTTATTGGTTGGCGGAGCGGAAGCGGGTTCGAGTGGGACGCTTGCGGCCGAAGAGGAAAAAGGCGTCCTCGAAGGCGGGACCGCAGTATTTCTGGATGCGCGAGGTTCGCGTCCTTCGCCGCGATGGACGGCAGACGGCCATTCTGACCACCAACCGGAATCTGGAGAAAGTCCTGGTGGCCTACCGGCAGTTCAATCGCTGGCGTCAAGAGAACTTCTTCAAGTACATGCAAGAGGAATTCGAACTGGACGGGCTGCTGGAATACGGGGCCGATCCGGTCTCGCCCGAAGCGGATCGTCCCAATCCGGCCCGGCGACCCTTGGAGCGTCAACTGGCTGCCGCCCGTGAGCGTCTGCAGAGCCTGCAGGCGGAACTGGGCTCGGAGGTTGCCCCCCAAGGCGCGTTGCCCCAGCGAACGATTCGGGGCTTTAAGATCGCGCACGCCGAACTGAGGGCGAAGATCGCGGAGGCGGCGGCGGAAGTGGCGCGCCTCCGCGAAGAGTTGGAGGCGTTGCCGCAGCGTGTTTCCGCCGCCGATCTGGAGAGCCTGAAGAGCGAACGCAAACTCATTGCGGATACGATCAAGATGACAGCTTACGAAGTTGAGACTCGTCTGCTCGGACTGCTGAGCGACCACTACAGCCGGACGGAGGACGAAGGGCGTACGCTGTTGCAGGCCGCGTTCCAATCGACGGCTCGCCTCGAAGTTCGCGACGACGAGTTGTATGTCGAACTGGTTCCTCAATCCTCCCCGCACCGCACGAAAGCCATCGCCGCCTTATGCGAGGAACTGAACACCCTGGACACCAAATTTCCCGGTACGCACCTCCGCCTGCGGCTGGGCATCCAGCCCCATGAACCGCTCAGAATCCTTCAGGGGTAGGTCAGGAGGTCTGAATTTATAACCCGCTCCCGCATCTTTTTTTACTTTCCCATCTTATTGGGGCGATGAAAAAAGAGCCACCTACGCCATCGCCCCTGGTAATTTCCTGTGGAATTGGGGAATAATACAGCTTCACATAGGATCTATAAGCAGGTAGGGTTCCGAATGGCTGCAGAACGTACGGCGGACACTGACGGCAGGAACGCCACGGCTGGACCGCCGCCATTCGACATTCGGACCTTAGTCCAGGAACACCACCGGGACGTCTATCGCTATGCGTATCGACTTGCCGGAAGGGAGGTGGATGCCGAGGATTTGACCCAACAAACGTTTCTGATCGCGCAACAGCGGTTGCACCAGATTCGCCAGCCTGAGCGCGTTGTAAGTTGGCTGTTTACGATTCTGCGAAGTTGTTACCTCAAGGCCAGGAGCAAGTCCGTACCGCTTTCGGCGACCAGCATCGAGCTGGACATCGACAGCATCCCGGACTCGCCGATCGAAGAAATGGTCGACAAGGAGGCTCTGCAGGCGGCGATTAACGGGTTGCCGGACGAGTTCAAGTTGGTTGTGGTCATGTTTTATTTCGAGCAGCGTTCGTATAAGGAGATTGCCGAGCAGCTGCGGATCCCCATCGGAACGGTGATGAGTCGGTTGACCCGAGCCAAGAGCCGTTTGCGCGCCTGCTTGTTAGAAACGTCCAATCTTTAGGAGGGACGGCGAGGCATCACATCATGACCGAGCGAGAAATCCAGCAAGCGATGGACGTCTGTCGTCCCGATAGCGAGGACTTGCAGCAGCCCGAAATGGCGGCTTTGGCTGAGGCGATTCGAAGCGACCCGGAAGTCCGACGTCGATACGAACGCAGCCAGCGGTTTGACGTCGCGGTCACGGGCATGTTTCGCGATGTCCCCGTGCCGGAAGGGCTGGAGAATCGCTTGCTGGCGGCGATCGAGTCGGCTGGCACTGTGCCGCTTGAAACCGGGCCGCTTGAAACCGGGCCGCTTGAAACCGGGCCGCTTGAAACCGCGACTGCCTCCGATGATTGCCTGGATACCGCCTCGTCGCTCGACCGAACGAGCGTCGAGCCACAGGAACGGGCTGTGTTGCGAGATGCGAGTCCGGATATCCAGAATAATGGCGGGCATCGCGGTCACTGGCTGCGGCGCAAGCGGTCCCGGGTCTGGGCGATCATGGCGGGGACTCTTACCGCGGTTGCCGCGTTGGTCGGATTCTTGTTAATTGCCCCGTATTCGGGTGTCGTTGAGCCACGGGCGGACGATCGGCTGCCCGGCGAGGTCTTGGCGTGGACGGATGCGGTGGTGCGACAGGGGTGGAATACGGATTTGCAGGCGGACTCGTTGCGCGATCGTCCGTTGGACAGTGCCGTCCGAGCGTTTCCGCAGCGCTGGTGTGCAATCGCCACGGCGTATGATTCGCAAACCGTGGTGTATGACTTGGCGCTACGGGAAGGGGACTTGGCGCTGGTCTTTTGCATGCGATCTCGAGTACGGGCTTCGGCCCTTCCGGAGATCCCCCCGTGGAACGCTTTCTCCGCAACCGGCGGTCTGACATTAGCGGTTTGGCGGCGCGGTGACATGGTTTACGTGTTGCTGGTTCGCGGGGGGCCACGCCAGTATCGCGAGTTGATCGAGGCCCCTCCGTTGATCGGATTGGTCCCAAACGGCCGTTCATTTTCGCTAACCCGGACAGTTTGACGGCAGGGCCGTTAATCGGGGCGAAGCGACTAATCTTGAATGGGATCGTTGGCCGAATCCAGATCTTGGCGGCGGCTCCTTCTTCCTGCCGCGATCCTCCAAGCACGCCGGAAATCCCCATGATCGGATCAACCTGGAACGCGTTATTTATCACAATGGCAATGGGCGCCGGCATGTTTGCGCAGCAGGCGGCCCACAAGGTGTCGGCGGGCAGCGAGGACAAGCAGGTCGGTTCGTTGGCCGGCTTGGAATTGTTCTGCTCGGCGGAAGGCTATTATTTGGCGGGGCGATTCCAAGGCCCTGTCGGCGTCGCCGAGCTGTCCGATGACGCGCTGTCCTCGCCGCTGGCAGACGAGGCGTTGCTGATGGCCGTGACCGAAGGGCCACCAGAAGCCGCTCTGGAGTCATGGAAGTCGCCGGAGCCAATGGAGCTGGCGATGGAAGCCCCGATCGCGCCGCCGGAATTGACGGTGTCCGCACCGACGGCGGAGCCGCCGGAGCGGGAGATGGTTGCCGAAACGGCCGCGGTGGCCGGATCGCCAGCGGAGCCTGCCGACTCCGGACCGTTCCCGCCGGAACTCGCCGTCCCGGCGCTGGCCGACGGCGGCATGGCCGAGATTCTACCCCCGCCGGCGCCGGACATGCCGCTCGCCGTACCCGGCAACAGCTTTGACAATCTGGCCGATGATCCGTCGAATGGGGGGGCTTCGCGTTCGGCAGAGCGGATGCCGTTTCCGGCGAGTATTGCGGATTTCCCCAGGCGGACCTATGCTGACACGGCACCGAGTTCCGAGAGCCGATATGTCAGTTCGTCCGACTTGCTTCGCGAGCGGGCGATGGCGCGCGGGGAAGCCCTTCGCCAGCGGGTCGAGACCCGCAAGTGGCTGGGCGTCAGTCCGCTTCGCCCGACCATCGGCTCGACTCCCTACACGACCGCCGACGAGCCCCAGCTGCTCCTGGTCGTTCCGAGTACCGCTTCGAGGCCGAGGCATTTGCCCGGTGGTTGACATGGATGAGATGCGGGTTGTGGGGCGAAGGTACGACACACGTGAACCTATCGCGATCACGATCAAGAATGATGGCCGGATTTCGGACATCGTCATCGCCGACCGAATCGCCGACGATCGTCTGCCCTGGATCGCGCCCGGTTTGACGGACCTCCAAGTGAACGGTTTCAACGGCCGGGCATTCAATGATCCGGGGCTGGCCGTGGAAGATGTACTGCAAATCAGTCGGAGTCTGGATCGGTTTGGAATCACCGGCTATTGCCCGACAGCCACCACGGACAGCTTCGAGGCTCTGGCCCGCATGATGGCCGTGGTCGCTTGCGCTTGCCAGCAACAGGCGGACGTAGCCCGGCGCGTCCGAGGAATCCACCTGGAAGGCCCCTACATTTCTTCGGAAGACGGTCCGCGGGGCGCTCACCCGAGGGTACACGTCCGCCCCCCGGACAGCGACGAGTTTCAGCGACTGCAGGAAGCGGCGGGGGGCCGCATTTGCATCCTGACCATGTCGCCCGAGTATCCCGGTGCCGCGGCGTTCATCCGCCGCGTTACGGCGATGGGCGTTTTGGTGGCGATCGGTCACACCAACGCGACGTCCGACCAGATTCGCTCGGCCACCGACGCCGGTGCGCGTCTGAGCACCCATCTGGGCAACGGCAGTCACGTACAAATCTGCCGGCATCCAAATTACATCTGGGACCAATTGGCAGAAGATCGCTTGACCGCCAGTTTGATTGTGGACGGCCATCACTTGCCGGCGGCGGTCGTCAAGACATTTGTGCGGGCGAAAACACCGGCGCGATGTATTCTGGTCAGCGACGTGGTTTCCTTGGCCGGCCTTCCGCCGGGACGCCATCATTTGCCCAGCTTGGGCGAAATCGATCTCTTGGAAAACGGTCGGACAGCCGTCGTCGCCCAGCCGCAACTGCTGGCGGGCGCCATCCTGCCGATTACCGCCGGGATCGCCAATGTTCTGCGTTTCACCGACGCAGGCTTGGCTTCGGCGGTCGATATGGCCAGCACGAGGCCGGCAGCGTTGCTGGGACGCACCGAGCCCTGGCTTGAAATCGGCAAACTTGCCGACTTGGCCCTCTTTCATTTACCGGGCGCTGACCGGTCGGCAGCCGTCGGCGAACTGGCGGTCGTCGCCACCGTCAACTCGGGACGCCTGGTTTTCGGCCAATTGCCGCAGGTCTGATCTCTCCCGTTTCGAGACGACCCCGCAGCCTGCCTGGGCGCTTTTTTGCTGGTTACCGCGGACTTCCCAGAAAGGTGGTGCTGGCGCGGCTTGAGCGCAGCTAACAGGCGTTAAGCCTGTTAACCGTTGTTCCGGCAACTTGACACACTTGCGGGTGACCTGTATTCTTTCGTACCTAGCGAAACAGTAAATGCCTTTGTTAGAAGGTTTTGATCGTCGCGGGCACGCCTTGAAATAGGGCGGAAACGCCACGAGCGGTCCAGTGGAAAGCGTATAAGATTATGAATCCGAACGAGTTGTTGCGAATTGTCGACTCGCTTCACCGCGAGAAGAACATCGACACGGAGGTCGTCTTTCAGGCGATCGAAGCCGCACTCGCATCGGCCGCGCGACGACAGTTCGGAGAAGAATCGGAGATCGTTGTCCAGATCGACCGAACCAGTGGAATCATGCAGGCGATCGTCAACGGGAATCCGTTGGACGAAGACACGATCGGCCGGATTGGCGCACAGACGGCCAAGCAGGTGATTATTCAGAAAATTCGCGAGGCGGAACGAGATTCCTTGGTCCAGGAATTCAGTGGCCAGATCGATGACATGGTGAACGGCATCGTCCAACGGGTCGAAGGCGGGGCGACACTGGTTTCTCTGGGCAGTATGGAGGCCATCCTGCCGCGCAGCGAACAGATTCCGGGCGAAACGCATCATGCCAACGAACGGATTCGCGCGGTGATTCACGAAGTCAAGCCGCAGGGAAGCCGGGTCAAGGTGGTGCTGAGCCGGACGCGGGCTGTTTTGGTGCGGAGACTGTTCGAGCAGGAGATTCCGGAGATCGCCGAAGGCGTGATCGGGATCAATGCGTTGGCTCGCGAGCCGGGCTATCGCACCAAAGTGGCCGTCAGCAGCACGGACCAGCGTGTCGATTGCGTCGGCGCGTGTGTGGGCGTGCGGGGTAACCGGATCAAGAACATTGTCGACGAATTGGCGGGCGAACGGATTGACATTGTGCGGTGGAACGACGACCCGCAGTCGCTGATTCCCAACGCCTTGCAGCCCGCCAAGGTCGATCAGGTGCTGTTGTGTGATATGTTGGGGCGAGCGATTGTCCTGGTGCCGGAGGATCAGCTATCGTTGGCCATTGGGCGCCGCGGTCAGAACGTCCGCTTGGCCAGTAAGCTCTGTGGCTGGGATATTGAAATTATGACGGCCGACGAGCTGGATGAGCAGATCGACCGCGCCAGCGCTGGGTTCATGTCTTTGGAGGGCATGGACGAGGAACTGGCGACGCGGTTGGTCGAGCAAGGCTATCTGTCCTACGACGACTTGTCCGTCATCGAACCGGATGCGCTGATGCAGATGGGTGGGCTGACGGAGGAGCAGGTGGAACGTCTGGTCGAGCAGGCGGAACTCAAGGCAGAGGAGGCCGATCGAGCGGCGTCAGAGGAGCGGCGGCGGCAGAAAGAGCGAGATCACTTGGAGGCCGTCGAGCCGTCGGCCGAAGAGGCGGGATCTGCCGAGGAGCCCGTCGAGCCAACGGCCGAAGAGGCGGGGTCTGCCGAGGAGGCCGTCGAGTCGTCGGCCGAAGAGACGGGGTCGGCCGAGGAGGCCGTCGAGCCGTTGGCCGAAGAGGCGGGGTCGGCCGAGGAGGCCACCGAGTCGTTGGCCGAAGAGGCGGAGGAGACCGAGGATACCGGCGAGTCGTCCGCCGAGGAGGCTGGCAAGCCGCCAGTCGTAGAGTGATCGCCTCCGCAACACCGCGTCTCCCTGCCGAGGGGCTGGAGGTCGCGGCAAAATATCGTGTATTCTGGCGTGTTTCAGGTACTCCGCGTGACCAGCATAGGAGGTCGCGGATATGATTTAAGTATTGACAGTGCTGAGCGAGGCGGCTTTCTCCCGAGAAGTCCGTGCAGCTGCCCCGCGAGGAAAGGCGACGTTGCCGTGCGCATTTACGCGTTAGCCAAAGATTTAGACATCGACAGCAAAGAGTTGGTGGAGGTCTGCCGCAAGGCAGGTATCTCCGGCAAAGGTTCTGCGCTGGCAAGTCTCACTGACGACGAAGTCGTCAAAGTCAAAGCGTTCTTGCGCGGTAGCGACAAGAAGGCGGAGGCTGCAGGAGCCGGGGCGCCAGCGCGGCGCACCACGGCGGATGTTTATCGGCGAGAGGATTACATCGCGCCGGTTACTCCAGGCAAAGTCAAGGTTCTGGAGGGTACTGGCCGTCGGCCAGGGGCAAAACCTGAGGCGGCCAAGACCGCGGAGGAGCCACAGACGGAACAAGGCGAGCCGCTGCCAGAGGCTCCTGCAACGCCCGTGTTCGAGCCGTCAATGGAGCCAGAGCCCGTTGCACCCGCGACGGTGACACCGGTACCGGCCGAGCTCGAACCGGTCACGACGCCGGTTACACCCGCGCCGGTCGAGCTGCCGCCGCTGGAAGTCGCCCCGGCAGAGCCACCGGAAGACGCTCGCCCGCAGGAATCCATCGCGGCGGAACTCCCCATCGAAGCGTCCGCTCCAGAAGATCTGGATGCCAGGGTCGAGCCGGTGCGCGAAGAGCGCTGGGGAGAGAGAAGGCAACCGAAGATTATCGATCTTCGCGGCGACGACAAGAAAGAGGGAGCGGCCGGTGGAAAGTCGGTCAAACGCAAACGGCAGCCGGTCATCAAGTTAGCCCAAGTGCCGGCCGGCAAATCGCCGCCAGCCGCGCCGAAGCAGCCGGAGATCAAAGCGCAAAAGCCGGAAATCCGGCTCACTCCCAGCGCCATTGCCGGGCACCGCGCCGGCCAGAAAGCGCCGTTGGAGCAGCTGACCAAAGAGCATTTCGCCAAGACTCAGGAAAAACGGAAGCCGGGCGCAGCAGCGCCGCCGGCGGACAAGGACCGCAAGCCGGTGGGCAAGCCGGAGACGGGGCCGGCGGCCGCGACTCCGCTGGGCGGCAAGGGCTCCAAACGCCGCCGTCCCGGAACGGCAGAGGAGGAGGTCGACCGCAACATGGCCGGCTTGGCCGCCGCGCGGCTGGATCGGCAAAAGTCGCGCAAAGTCCGCGCCCGTGCCCGGACCGATACTCCGGAGGGCGAGGAGGAACGCGAGGTCGCTCCCGTCCGACGGCCCAAGAAACTGATCCGCCGGCACGGTGCCAGCACCGCCGCGCCGCGTCGGGAAAGCGTTGTCCTGGTGCTGCCCTGCACCGTCCGCAGCTTTTCCGAGGCGACAGGCGTGGGAACGGGACAGGTGCTCAAGTTCCTGATGGGCATGGGCACCGCGAACTTGACGATCAACGCCCAGTTGGACGACGAGATCGCTCAAGTGCTGGCCACCGAACTGGGAATCGATGTCGAGTTTCGGCGGCCGCCGACCCTGGAAGAATCGATCATCCAGGAATTGGACGCTGCCGACGAAGACCCGGAACTGCTCCAGCCTCGGCCGCCGATCGTTACTTTTCTGGGACACGTGGATCACGGCAAGACTTCGCTGTTGGACTATATCATCGGCACCAACGTCGTGGCTGGCGAGACCGGCGGCATTACCCAGCACATTCGCGCTTATCGCATCACCAAGAACGATCGCGCCATCGCGTTTGTCGATACGCCGGGCCACGAAGCCTTTACGGAGATGCGGGCCCGAGGTGCCAACGTGACCGACATCGTCGTTCTGGTCGTGGCGGCCGATGACGGCGTGATGCGGCAAACCGAAGAAGCCATCAGCCATGCCCGAGCGGCGGGTGTTCCGATCATCGTGGCCCTGAATAAGATGGATGTGCCAGGTGCCAATCCCGAGCGGGTACTGCAGCAGCTGACGGCCCAGAATCTGTTGCCTAGCGAATGGGGCGGCGATGTGGAAGTCATTCGCACCAGTGCCGTGACCGGGGCAGGCATGAATGACTTGCTGGAAACCATTCTCCTGACCGCCGACTTGAACGAGTATCGAGCGAATCCCGACCGGACGGCGACCGGCGTGTGCTTGGAAGCCGAGCAGCAGGCGGGAAAGGGAGTGATCGCCAAACTGGTTGTGCAATCCGGCACCCTGCGTGTCGGGGACGTGGTGCTGTGCGGCACGTCCTATGGCCGCGTCAAAGCCATGTACGACACGTTGGATGTGCGTCGCCGGGTTGCCCAGGCGGGACCTTCGACGCCTGTGAACCTGACGGGGTTCGATGAAACGCCCAATGCCGGCGATCGTTTCCATGTCCTGCAAGACATCTCGCAAGCCCGCCAGATTGCCGAGCAACGCGCCGTTCGCAGCCGAGAACTATCTTTGGCGGGAGGCACGACGCGAGTTTCGTTCGAGGAGTTCCAGCGACGGCTGGCCGAAGGCAATTTGGCCGAGACGCGGGACGTTTCCACGCTGAACCTGGTGATCCGCACCGACGTTCGCGGCTCGATCGAAGCCATCGAAAAGGAACTGTCCAAGCTCGAGCATCCCGAAGTGCAGATCAAGGTCCTGCACAAGGCTGTCGGTGCCATCACGGCGGGGGATGTGATGTTGGCCCATGCCTCGCAAGCCGTCGTGATCGGCTTTAACGTGATTCCCGATGATGCGGCGCGGAGTTTGGCGGATGACAAGCAGGTTGAAATCCGCCGCTACGACATCATCTACAAGATGACCGACGACATTCGGGCCACTCTGGAAGGCAAGTTGAAGCCCGAAAAGCGCGTCGTCGAGTTGGGCCACGCGGTCGTCAAGCGGGTGTTTTCCATCAGCCGAGTCGGCGTCGTGGCGGGCTGTTACGTCATTCGCGGCTCGATCGCCCGCGGCTGTCGCATCCGCGTCAATCGCGATGGGCGGACGATCGGTGATTACGAGATGGACTCGTTGCGGCACGAGAAGGACGATGTTCGCGAGGTGCCTCGCGGCATGGAGTGCGGCATCAAACTGGCCGGCTTCAACGATATCAAGCAAGACGATGTACTGGAGGCTTACAAGATCGAGGAAGTGGCGAGAACGCTGTAGTCCGAACTGGCGGGGCAATCCCCAAACACGGGGCGGGTGCTTTTTCTCGCCGCCGTCCCGTGCAGCGCACCTGAGAATCCCGGAACGAATGCTATGTCATCCCGACGCGTGCTCAAAGTCGCCGAGGCTATCCGCGAAGTGGTCAGTATGGCCATCCTGACCGAATTGCGCGATCCCCGGGTTCGCGACGTGACCGTGACCTACGTCGAGGTTTCCGGCGATCTGCGCCAAGCCAAAGTCCACGTCTCGGTGATGGGCGGCGAAGCGAAACAGAAATTGACGCTTCACGGCCTGCAGAACGCGGCGGGCTTCCTGCAACAGAAAGTGGCTCACCGGATCGAAACCCGCTACACGCCGCGGCTGACGTTCTTCCTGGACCAAGGTGTCAAGCACTCCATCGAGGTGAGTCGGTTGCTCAGCGAGTTGCTGCCTACCGATCTCGAAGTCAAGGAAGAAACGCTTGATCGAGAAATGTCCGGCGAGGATACCTCGACCTCGGGCGAGGATATTCCCGGCGAGGATGCCGCTCGCGAGGCTTCCTCTGATGACCAGACGCCAGACGAAGAAATGTTCGAGGAAGAACCGTTCGATGAAGCCGGACGGAGTTGACGACTAGCCAAGACAAAGGTTCCCATGTCGACGCCCAATCGCAGTGCCCTGATCAACGCCGCCTACAAGCTGCTGAAAGAGCATTACCAGCCCTGCCAGCCGCCGGCGGACCGCACGCTGTTCGAGCACCTGATGTACGCCTGTTGCCTGGAGGACGCGCGGCCCGAGGCCGCGGACGAGGCCTTCGCCAGGCTGCAGCAGACTTTCTTCGATTGGAACGAGGTTCGCGTCACGACCGTCACGGAACTGGCGGAAACCTTGTCTCCGCTGCCCAACGGGACTGCCGCCGCGAAACGGCTGAGGCCGGCCCTGCAGCACATCTTCGAGACGAACTACTCCTTCGACATCGAGTACATGAGGAAACAGAACCTCGGCAAATCGGTCAAGGACATCGAGGCGATTCGGGGCGTGACGCCGTTCGTCACCGACTACGTCACGCAACACGGCTTGGGAGGCCACGCCATTCCCTTGTCCAAGAGCATCATCGATGTGTTGACGGTCATTGGCGTGATCACGGAGATCGAGGCCAAGCGGAACCGCGTGCCGGGACTGGAGCGGGCGATCCCCAAAGCCAAAGGCATCGAGTTCGCTTCGCTGCTGCACCAGTTGGCCGCCGAATTCGTGTTGTCGCCCCACAGCACGAAACTGCGGGCACTGCTGATGCAAATCGATCCGGAGGCCAAGGATCGGCTGGCGAAGCGTCTGGCCAAGGCGGAAGAGACGGCGGCCGCCACCGAACCGAGGCGTCCGGCGGTGCCAACGGCTCGGCCCGAAGCATCGGATTCGGCCGCGTCGGCCAAAGAGGCGACGGGCGGCAAACGCAAACGAAAAGAGACGCCCCCGGATGCCGGACATTCGAAGAAGGCCGAATCCCCCGCCGGCGATAGCGATCCTGCGATGGCCCCGAAAACTTCGGCTACGAAACAGCTTTCTAAGAAGAAGCCCCGCTGATGATGCCGTTGCTGCTGGTTTGCGTCCTGCTGGCGGCGGAATCCCCCCCGCCCCAGACGCTGCGTGACGAGTTCGACGAGCCGGTGATGCGCCTGGTTCCCGTCGAGGCACGCGACGAGGCCGCGCAGGCCAAGGTCACGGCGGAAGCGTTGTACGCCCACGGCCGCATGTTGTTGCAGCGGCGCGATTTCCCGGCGGCCTTGCGGCGGTTCCAGCGAGCTTATCGCTATCATCCCCAAGCCGACTCGATGCTGCCCCGAATTGTCCTGCTGGCGCACCAGATCCGCCGTCCGGACGAAGCCGCACGCTATGCCTTGTTGGCCGCCGAGAGAACGGAGGTCAGCCCAGCCCTGCTGCGGCAGCTGGCCGTCCAGTTGTCCGCACGGCAAGAGTGGTCGCAGGCGCTGGCGCTGTTCGAGGCTTCGCTTCCTGCCAACGCACTGCCCGCCAGTCCGCCCGGCGAGGCGGATGAAGACATTGCGGCGCTGCTGGTCTATCTGGAGATCGGCCGTCTGGCCCTGCTGACTCGCGATTTCCCCAAGTCTGCCGACTACTTTGCTCGCGTCCAGGACGCCTTGGAGAATCCCGGGCGTCTGGCGCAGAACGAGGCGGTCAAATCGGCGCTGCTGGGCCAAGCCGAACGCACCTACCGGCTGATGGCGGAAGCATTCTTCTTGGCCGAACGGTACGAGAACGCCGAGGCCGCCGTGCGGCGGGCCTTTCCGCAGCCGGAGGGGCAGCGTGCACCGCCCCAACGGGACTTTCAGTTGGCCCGCATCGCTGCCAAACGCGGGCAAACCGACGAGGCGATGCGATCTCTGGAAAGCTACTTCGCCGCCCAATCATCCGCCGCGGGCGGCGAGCCCTACGCCCTGCTCGCGGAGCTGCTGGGTGGTGCCGAGCCGGACTCGGCGGCGGCCGACCAGCAGCTGCACGCGCGGCTCGAAAAACTTCTGGAAAGCGATCCTCAAAATACGGCTCTGATGTCCTATCTGGCGGAACTCGAATTCCGGCTAGAGCGTTTCGAGGCAGCGGAACAACGATACGAGCAATTGCTGGTGCTGCAACCGGCGGCCGATGTCTACCGGGGCTTGGCGGATATCTACGGTCGTCAGAACCGCACGGAGAAGTTGGCCGAATTGTGCGGAATCATGGTTGCCAAAGGCGGCAGCTTGTCGGATCTGACCCGGCTGCTGGAATCGCTGGAAGAGTATCCGGAGCTGCGTGGCCTCGTGATCGCCCTGGTTCAGCAGCAACGGCAGGACGATTCGCAACAGATTCCCGCCGGCGCGTTGCTGGCCGCCGCCGTGCTGGCCGAGCGAGACGCGGATTCGCCAGCCGCCGACGCCTCAGCTGCCGACACCCCAGCTGCCGACACCCCAGCTGCCGACACCCCAGCTGCCGACGCCCCAGCTGCCGACGCCCCTGCTGCCGACACCTCCGCCGCCGACATCTTGTTTGCGGATGCAGCGAGCCGCTTGGAGCCGCCCGCGCGGGCCGAATACCGGCTGGCATGGGGGCTGAATCTGCTGTTGGCAGGCCAGCGCGAGCGGGCCGTGCCGGTCTTTCGTCAGGCCCTGGCGGACGAATTACCCGAGGAGCGTAAGCTGGCCTGTTATTTCTATTTGACGCGAGCGTTGGCCTTGGCGGGGCAGATCGGCGACGCGCTGCAGGTGGCGGAGGAGGCGGCCCAGGCGTTCCCCGACGCACCCCGTTTGCAGGCCCAGCCGGGTTGGGTCCAGTACTACGCCAAACGCTACGAGGAAGCGGAACGCTCCTACGAATCCTTGCTGGAACGGTTCGACAGCCAGGCGGCGGGCGGCGTCCGCGACGCGATGCGCGATGCGCGGCTCGTCTTGTCGAACATCGGGGTGCAGAGAAACCGCATGGCGCAGGCCGAGGAGTGGTTGGAGCAAGTGCTGGACGAGTTCCCCGAGGATCTCGGCGCGCTGAACGATTTGGGCTATCTCTGGGCGGACCAAGGCAAGAACTTGATTCGGGCCCTGGAGATGACGCGTCGGGCCGTCGCGGGCCAGCCCGACAACGCCGCGTATCGCGACAGTCTGGGGTGGGCGTTGTATCGGTTGGATCGGATTCCCGAGGCGATTCGGGAACTGGAACAGGCCGCCGCTGGCGACGACCCGGACGGCGTGATCCTGGATCACCTCGGGGATGCGTATCGACGGGCGGATCGCACCGCCGAAGCCGTCGCCCTCTGGCGGCGGGCGGCAGCGGCCTTCGCCAAAGAAGAGGATCGGGAAAAACAAACGGCAACCGAAGAGAAAATCAAGCGTTACGAGAAGTAGATTTATGGCTGGACATTCCCACTGGGCGGGCATCAAACACAAAAAGGCCCTGATTGACAACAAACGTGGCAAGCTCTGGAGTAAACTCTCCAAAGCGATCATTGTCGCCGCCAAGATGGGCGGCGGCGATACGACAATGAACGTGCGGCTGCGGACCGCAATCCTGGATGCCAAAGCGGTCAGCATGCCCAAAGAGAATATCGAGCGGGCCGTGAAGAAGGGCACCGGCGAACTGGACGGCGGCAACCTGGATGAAACCGTCTACGAGGGCTGCGGTCCCGGCGGCGCGGCCGTGATGTGCGACATCATGACCGACAATCGCAACCGAACCGCGCCCGAAATCCGCAAGCTGTTCGAGTTGCACGGCGGCAAACTAGGGAGCGCGAACTGCGTCGGTTGGATGTTCGAGCGCAAAGGCGTGTTCGTATTCGCCGTTGGACAAGTCGACGAAGAGAAACTGATGGAGGTGGCTCTGGAAGCCGGCGCGGACGACGTCAAACAGGCCGCCGACAAGTGGGAGGTCACCTGCAGTCCGGAGCGTTATTCGCAGGTTGCCGACGCCTTGGCCGCAGCCGAGCTGGAGCCCGAAGACAAGGAACTGACCCGCATTCCGACCACGACTGTCGAGCTGAACGCCGACGACGCTCGGCGGATGCTAAAACTGATGGAAGCCCTGGACGATCACGACGACGTGCAAAACGTCTCGGCCAACTTCAATATCCCTGACGAAGTCATGGCGGAATTGTCCGACGCCTCGTAGATATACTGCGACCTTTCGGCAGCGACGATTGACCGCCAGCTGGTCGCAGGCGAAACGGCTGACGCCCGGATTGCTTGGCGATCCCCCCGAAGGCCAAGGCGTGGGCGGCGGAGATGGCTCGAATTCCGCCGCCTTCAGGGTGCCAGGTGGGCTGTTGATTTCGTTGTGGTGTACGCTTCAGCGTGTCTTTCTCGTGGGGCGCAGCCCGACGCGGCACGCGGAAGCACTCGCTCCAACAAGGCCCGATGCGCCAGACACTTTCGCCACGATGCCCCTCAATGTACTGGAATATGATCCATGAACATGAATGCCGTTCGCGTCCTTCGTCTGATCGTCCTGGCCTGGGTCCTGGGGCCGCCGATGGCTGTCATGGCGGAACCGCTGGTCGATCAGCACCCAAAACTGAAAGTACAGAACCAGGTTCCCTTGCGGGCCTATCCGTTCGATCTGCGGGACGTGCGGCTGCTGGACGGGCCGTTCCGGCAAGCGCAGGAATTGGATCGGCAGTATCTGCTGAGTTTGGATGCCGATCGGCTGCTGCACACGTTCCGGCTGAACGCAGGACTGCCGTCGCAGGCCGAGCCGTTGGGCGGTTGGGAGGAGCCGACATGTGAAGTGCGGGGACACTCGCTGGGACATTACCTGTCGGCCTGCTCGCTGATGGTCGCCAGTACGGGCGACCGGGATCTGAAGCAGCGGGTCGACTACCTGGTCGCTGAATTGGCCAAGTGTCAAGACCGGTTGGGCAACGGCTATCTGAGCGCCTTTCCCGAGGAGTTTTTCGACCGCGTGGAGAATTTCCAGCGGGTGTGGGCGCCCTACTATACGCTGCACAAGATCTTTGCCGGGCTGCTCGATGCCTACGTCCATTGCGACAATTCGCAGGCGCTGACGGTCGCGACGGAATTCGGCGACTGGGCCGCGGCCCGCAACGCTCGGCTCAGCGACGACCAGATGCAGAAGATGCTCGGCAACGAACACGGCGGCATGAACGAGACGCTGGCCAATCTGTACGCGCTGACGGGCGACGAACGACACCTGCAGACGGCCCAGCGATTCAATCACCTGGCTGTCGTCGAGCCGCCGTCCAAGGGCGAGGACCGGTTGAACGGTTTGCATGCCAACACGCAGGTCCCCAAATTTGTCGGTACGGCCCGCCAGTACGAGTTGACCGGAGAGCCGTGGCTGCGTGCGGCCTCGAAGTTTTTCTGGGAGACGGTCGCCCTGAAACGGTCTTACGTGATCGGTGGCCACAGCGACCACGAGCACTTTTTTCCGGTCGAGGAGTTTTCGAAACAGCTTAGCCCGGCGACGGCCGAGACGTGCAACACGCACAATATGCTGAAGCTGACGCGGCACATGTTCGCCTGGGAGCCGTCGGCCACCGCGATGGATTTCTACGAACGCGCTTTGTTCAACCAGATCCTCGCGTCCCAGGAGCCGCGCGGAGGAATGATGGCTTATTTCATTCCGCTCAAGCCGGGGCACTTTATGGTCTACAATACCCCCACCGATTCTTTCTGGTGCTGTACGGGCACGGGCATCGAGAACCACGGCAAGTACGGCGACACGATTTTCTTCCATGACGACCGCTCGCTGCTGGTCAATCTGTTCATTTCCGCCGAAGTAACCTGGCGCGAGAAAGGCCTGGTGCTGCGGCAGGAAACCCGCTTTCCGGAAGCGGACACGACGCGGTTGACCTTTCGCCGACAGGGTGGACCGCCGAGCCTCGGCGGTGCGGCAACCGAGAACGAGCAGAGTTCCCGTCCGCGGCCCGAATCCGCTCCTGTACCCGGCCAGCAACCGGAATCGCCGGCGCTGAAAATCCGCTGGCCGGCGTGGGCTCGGGCCGGGATGCAAATCACCATCAACGGCGAACAAGTCGCGGCTGACGGGACACCCGGCAGCTATGTGACGCTCCAACGCCAGTGGCAGGACGGTGATTGCGTCGAGGTTCGCCTGCCGATGAGCTTGCGGATCGAAGCGATGCCCGACGATCCGCGCATGGTGGCTCTGTTGTACGGCCCGATCGTATTGGCCGGAGAATTGGGTACGGCGGGCTTGGAAAACCTGTCGTTGCACCTGCGCAGCCAACTCGACCTGGCCCGCGTGCCCACCCCGGCGGTACCGGCCTTGGTGTGCGAACCGGCCGACTTGTTGACGCACGTCGAACCTTTGCCGGACCGGCCGCTGACGTTCCGCACGCGGGGGATCGGCCGGCCGCAGGACGTGACGCTCGTGCCCTTGTACCGGCTGCACTACCAGCGTTACGCCGTCTATTGGAAACTGTTGACAGACGACCAATGGCAGCAGCGCGAAGCGGAACTCGCGGTGGCCGAGCGGGAACAGCGCGAGTTGACGGCGCGGACCGTGGATGCAATCCGGCCGAACGATCCGCAGGTCGAGGCGGATCACAAGTTGCAAGGCGAACGGATGGCAGCGGGCGATTTTCAAGATCGCTCGTGGCGTCACGCTGCGGAGGGCGGTTGGTTTTCGTACGAGTTGAAGGTCTTGCCCAGTGTGGCTCAGGAACTGCGGATCACGTATTGGGGCAGCGACAGCGGGCCGCGGGTATTCGATGTGCTGGTGGACGGTGTCCCGCTGGCCACGCAACGGTTGCAGGGCAATCGTCCCGGCGAGTTCTTCGACGAGGTGCATCCGCTGTCGGCAGCCTTGACGCAAGGCAAAGAACGAATCACCGTCAAATTCCAGGCCCATCCCGGCGCGACCGCTGGCGGCGTGTTTGGGATCCGCGTTCTGCGGGAGAAATGAGGAGTCGTCAACATGCGTTATGCCGTGATTATGGCGGGCGGATCGGGAACGCGACTGTGGCCGATGAGCCGCGCCGCGCTGCCCAAGCAGCTGATTCCCTTCCTCGGCGGCAAGAGTTTGCTGGCAGGAGCCTTCGAGCGGCTCGAAGGACTTGTCGATCCCGACCGTCGCTACGTCTGCGCCGGGCGACCGCATCGCGATGGGATCCTGGCCGCCCTGCCGCAACTCGCCCCGCAGCGGTTCCTCGGCGAACCGGTGGGACGCGACACGCTCAACGCCGTCGGTTTGACCGCCGCCGTGCTGGCGGCACAAGACCCGGACGCCGCGTTCGCGGTGCTCACGGCCGACCACTTGATCGAGCCGCCGGACGAGTTCCGGCAGATCATGGCCGAAGGGTTCGCCGTGGTGGAACGCGAGCCGAACACGTTGGTAACGTTTGGGATCACGCCGACCTATCCGGCCACCGGCTTCGGCTATCTGCAGCTCGCCGCACCGTGGAGCGGTTCGGCGCGGGTTGTCGAACAGTTTCGCGAGAAGCCGCCTTTGGAGGTCGCCGAACAGTATCTTCAAAGCGGCGCCGATCGCTACCTGTGGAACAGCGGGATGTTTGTCTGGCGGGCCGCGACGCTGCTGGACTGTATTCGCCGCTACGAACCGGCGGTCTGGCAAGGCTTGACGGCGATCGCCGCCGCTTGGGACACGCCCGCTCGCGATGCCACGCTCGACCGCATCTTTCCCACGTTGAAGAAGATCAGCATCGATTTTGCGGTGATGGAGCCGGCTTCACGCGATCCGACGGTTCGGGTTGCGGCCATTCCCATGCCGCTCCGCTGGCTGGACATCGGCTCGTGGCCGGCCTTTGCTCAGACACGTCCTAAGGACGCCGACGGAAACTCGCTGGCGGCGCCGCGCACGCTGCTGCTGGACACCGCCGATTGCCTGGTCGCCTCCGACCAGCCCGACCATTTGGTGACTCTCGTCGGCTGCCGCAATCTGGTGGTGGTCCACACGGCCAAGGCCACGCTGATCTGCCCCGTCGAAATGGCGGAGAAAATCAAAGACGTCCAGAAGCTGGCTCACGAACAATTTGGCGGAGCATACACGTAGACCCGCGGCCAGAATCTAACGTCGCAATCAATCCGCATCGGAGAGTTGCTATGCCCCGTAAGCCCCCGGTCAACGCCCGGCGGGAATTGGTCAAAATGATGGGCCACTGGATGCCGGTCTTCGGCAGCGTGGGGAAAGCTGCAGGAAACGCGAATGTCGAATGACGAGCGACGCCAAGCCGTGAAACAGATTGCGGTCACGATGGGTGATCCGGCGGGAATCGGGCCGGAGTTGTGCCTGCGACTGCTGTACGACACCAAGCTGACCGAGTTGGTCAGGCCGATTGTGTTTGGCGATGCCGGCGTGCTGCGGCGCGTCGCGCGCCAGTGCGGCCTGCCGGAACCGACGATAGTCGTCGATCCGAGGCAATGGCAGCAGGCGAGCTGCAAGCTCCGGCAACCGGCGGTCTTGGATCTGCAAGTTATCGAGGCCGACGCCGTCCGCCCGGGTCACGTCGATGCGGCGACGGGGCGGGCATCGTACTGCTACATCGAAGCGGCCATTGCCGCCGCCCTCGCCGGTACGGTGGACGCCGTCGCTACGGGGCCGATTCACAAAGAAGCGCTGCACGCGGCGGGGATCCCTTACCCGGGCCATACCGAGATCTTTGCCGCCCAGACGGGCGCCGCCCGCTCGTGCATGATGCTGACGTCCCGCGAGATCACCTGCAGCCTGGTAACCACACATATCGGATACCGCGACGTGCCCGGCCAGTTGAGTGTCGCACGGATTCTGGAGGTGATCGAGTTGACCGCCGAGGCGATGCGGCGCATCCGGGGAGAGCTTCCCCGACTGATCGTTTGCGGCCTGAACCCGCACGCGGGAGAACACGGACTGTTCGGCGATGGCGAGGAGGAACGGCTGATCGCGCCTGCCGTCGATGCGGCGCGCCGCCAGGGAATCGACGTCCGCGGACCGCTGCCGCCCGACACGGCCTTCTTGCTGCAGCACCGCCAGGCGGCCGATGCGTTCGTCTGCATGTACCATGACCAGGGCCTGATCCCGCTCAAGGCCCTGGCCTTCGACACCGCCGTCAACGTTACCTTGGGCCTGCCGATCGTCCGCACGTCCGTCGATCACGGCACGGCGCTGGACATCGCCTGGAGCGGCCGCGCGGCCGCGAGCAGCCTGGTCCAAGCGGTCCTGCTGGCGGCCCGATTGGCGACTGCGTAAGCAAGCCCCCGTTGCGAGCGTGCTCAAGGCTTGTTACCGTCAGGGATTGACAACCATCCTTCACCAACCTCGCCTACGTCCCCAAGGGGGCCACCATGCTCCGCAGACCAATCCTTTCCCTTTCCCTCTCGGGCATGCTTCTACTGGCGTGTGTACTGGCCGCCTCCGCCTCGGCGGCGGAGTTGTCGATCGACAATCGCTCGCCGAAGCCGAACGAAGTGGGCTACCGGCCCGGCGATGGCGATACCGCGCGTCTGAACCCGCCCTCGTTCATCTGGCTGCACGAGAAAGACGCTGCCACGTACACGATCCAGTGGTCGATCCAGGCGGACTTTGGCGACGCCGAGACCGCCGACGGGTTTGTGTGGAACACCTATACGCATCATGCGCCGCTGGCACCCGGCGAATACCATTGGCGATATCGCTTCACGGCGCAGGACGGCCGGCAATCCGGCTGGAGTGCCGTCCGCAAGGTGATGGTACCGGACGATGCCCAGCCGTTCCCCATGCCCTCGCGGATCCAGCAACAGCAGCGCGTGCCAAGCGGCCATCCGCGGCTGTTCCTGCGGCCGGAGGACCTGCCGCGATTGCGAGAACTGGCCGGCGGCAAATTGGCAGACGATTTCGAGAAGCTTCGCTCCGAAGCCGAGCGAATCCTCCGCGCCGGTCCGACATCCGAGCCCACCCACCGCGGCTCGGCGCGAGACAAGAACGACCAAGAGGCCATCAAATACTGGTGGCCCAATCGTGAGCAGACCGAGCGGGCTTGCAGGGAAGCCGAAACGCTGGCCTTTGTCTATTTGATTTCGCAAGACCGCAAGTACGGCGAAGCGGCTCGCCGCTGGGTGCTGCATCTGGCCTCGTGGGATCCCGACGGCCCGACCAATTTTCGGCTGAACTGCGAAGCCGGCAAGCCGATGCTGTTCCGCCCGGCGCGGGCCTACGATTGGGCGCACGATATGTTCACGCCCGCCGAGCGTGAGCAGATCCGAGCCAGCACGCTGCGGCGCGTCAGCGACGCTTGGGAGAGTGGCGAGATCGCCCGCGGTACCGGGCATTTGAACTCGCCGTACGGCAGTCACGCCAATCGCATCTGGCACAAAGTCGGCGAGGCCGGGATCGCTTTCCTGGGCGAGATCCCCGAGGCGGAAACGTGGCTGGATTACGCCGTCAACAAGTTCCACGGCTGCTATCCCGTCTGGGCCGACGACGACGGCGGCTGGCACGAGGGCGTCAGCTACTGGAGCGGCTACATGGGCAAAGCCGTGTGGTGGCTGCAAGTCGCCCAAGCGGCGTTGGGCATCAACGGCTTGCAGAAACCTTTCTTTGCCCAGGTGGGCGATTACCCGTTGTACATCGCTCCGCCCGGCTCGCCCAACAGCGGATTCGGCGATCTGGCCTTCCGCCCGCCGTCCAGCGGTGTCGGCGCGTTCATGGAGTATCACCTCCGCGTCAAAGGCAGCCAGCCGGACGGACAGCACGCGGGCTATTGGCGCTGGTGGACTCAACGGTGGGGAATGAAAGGCCCCGACGGCATCCTGGGGTTCTTGTACGCCGCCAATCTGCCGCCGCTGCCCGCCGCCAGACCGCCGGAAGATCTGCCGCCTTCGAAGGTGTTCCGCGGTATCGGCGTGGCCAGTCTGCACACCACGCTGTTGGACAGCCGCGACGACGTGCATTTCCTGTTCAAGTCCAGTCCGTTCGGCACGCAGAGCCACGGACACAATCCGCACAATACGTTTCAATTGAACGCCTATGGCGAGGCGCTGCTGACCACGTGCGTCTACCGCGACCTGCACGGCAGCAAGTTCCACTATCAGTGGGCGCACAGCACCGTGGCGCACAACGGCGTGCTGGTCGACGGCCAGGGGCAGACGAAGCACACACCGGCCCCGCACGGCCGGATTGTCGATCATCGGTTCACGCCCAAGTGGGATTACGTCGTGGGCGACGCCACCGAAGCGTATGGCGGGCGGCTGGTGAGATACCGGCGGCACGTCGTCTTTGTCAAAGGCTCGGCGGACGAAGCGGGATCGGTGCCTTTCCTGGTGTTGTACGACGAACTCGAAGCGAAAGCGCCGGCCACGTTTCAATTCATGCTGCACGCGCTGCGGGCCTTTGATGTGGATGAAACGCAGCAACGACTGAGCGTCCAGCAACCCCGGGCGGGCCTCGACGTCCAGTACCTGGCGCCACAGCCGCTGTCGTTCCGCCAATGGGACGGCTTCACGCCGCCGCCGACTCGCGAGTTTCCCAACCAATGGCACGTCGAAGCCGGCACGCGGGAACCGAGCCGCCAAATCGGCATGTTGACCGTCCTGGTCCCCTATCGCACCGGACAGCGGCCCGAGTGGACCGCCGAACGCATCGAGACCGACGATCGTCCGGTCGTCCGTTTCCAATGCGGCGGCTGGACGCAAATCGTTTCGTTTCCGCCGCACGAAGAGGATGTCCAGAGCTGCGATTGACGCACTCGCAAAGGGAACTGAATCTGGAACGAGGTGAACGATGACCAGAACGACACGACGTAAATTCATGCTCGCCGCCGGCGGCAGTTTCGGGGCGCTGGCCGTGGGGGCCCACCCGGCTGCTTGCGGCGCGGGAGAGGATCACGGCGCGGGGCCGGCGATCGTGGTTCCCCAGCAGCAAGTTCCCGTGTTGGCCGAGGCGGATGTGGTCGTTTGCGGCGGCGGCACCGCGGGCATCGCGGCCGCCTGTTGTGCGGCCCGGCACGGTGCGCGGGTGATCCTGCTGGAGCGTTGGCCCAGTTTGGGCGGGATGGCTACGAATGCCCTCGTCAATATCTGGCACACCAGTGATCGCACGAAACAGGTGATCCTCGGATTCGTCCAGGAGGCCGTCGAGCGGGCGGGAGATTTCATGCACCGCTACGCCGATTCTCCCAAGCGTCCCGAGACGCACTGGTTCGACCCGGAGGGCATGCGGGTCGTGTTCTGGCGAATGCTGCAGGACGCCGGGGTCCAGGTGATCTGCAACTTGACGGCCGTCGAATCGGTTGTCCAAGACGGCCGCCTGCGGGCCGTGCTGGTGGATACCAAGAGCGGCCGCCGGGCGGTGTGCGGCCGGATCTTCATCGACGCCACCGGCGATGGTGACGTGGCCGCGAACGCCGGTGTTCCCTTGGATGTCGGCCGCAAGAGCGACGGGCGTGTCCAGGGGATGACCATGATGTTCTGCCTGGGCGATGTGGATTCGCCAGCCGTCCGTGGGGCCGGGTCGGAAGTCCGCGAACGCGTGTTCGCACAGATGTGCCAGTTGCGCGACGCAGGCCAGTTTCCGCAATTCAACGAGGGCGCGGCGAAGCACTATATTCGCTCGGGCCTGAACCACGTGCCGCACAACATGGTGCCCGCCGCCGGCAACCCGCTCGACGAATCCGAACTGACGCGTCTGTCGATGCAGGCCCGCGAAGACGTCTATCGGATCGTGGACCTCTGGCGACGGGAAATCCCCGGTTTTGCGCAATCGCGCGTCACGCACATGGGGCATGGCCTCGGCGTCCGCGAGTCGCGGCGGATCCGCGGGCTGAAAACGCTGGACGGGGACCAGGTGGTTCAAGCGGTCAAGCACCCGGATGCCGTCGGCCACGGGTTCTGGATGATCGACATTCACGACCCGAAAGGCAGCGGCTATACGACTTGGACCGATCAACAACGGGAACTTATGCCGCCGGCGGGCGAGAGCTACCACATCCCGCTGGGCATGTGCCTGAACGGCACGCTCCCGAACCTTGCCGTGGTCGGCCGCTGTGCTTCCGCGACGCACGAGGCCTGCGCATCGGTGCGGTTGCAAAGCCACTGTATGGTGATGGGCCAAGGCGTCGGCACGTGCGCCGCGCTGGCGCTGGAGGCCGGCGTGGACCTCGCGCAAGTCGAGATTCCCAAGCTGCAGGCGGCGTTACGGCAGGACGGGGCCTACCTGGAAGACGTGCCGTGAGAATGATGTCCCAAGAAGATATAACCCTTTGCCAAAATCAAGGATCGCACGACCATGCCAAAGAGTATTTCCCGCCGTGACTTTCTGAAGACGTCTGGAGCGATTGCGGCGTCGCTGCTCGTTGATATCCAGCATATCGCCTCCGCTCAGGCGGCCACTGCCGCGCAGGAAAAACGCTGGTTCAAAGGCAACCTGCACATGCACAACCAATGGTCCGACGGCCAGCCGCTTCCGGAATGGGCGATCGACTGGTACAAGTCGCACGGCTACGACTTTATCTGCCCGTCCGACCACAACATCTTCCAGTCGGATGACCTTCGCTTCGATGGTTTCGGGTTCGACAACAAGCCGCTCGACCTTGCCGCGTTCAAGGGCGAGACGTCCCTTTGGAAGGTTCTTTCTCCGGCCCCCGGCTGGCCGAAACTGACGCAGAACCGCGTTGACGAGACCATCGAGAAGTTCGGCAAGGATTCCGTGCGAACGATTACCGTCGGTGACCAGACGTACGTCCGCATGAGGCCCTATTCCGAGCTGGAAAAGCAATTCGTCGAGCCGGGCAAGTTCCTCATGATACCCGGATTCGAGCAGACCGGCGGCTGTCACAACGGCCAGCAGGTCCACGCGAATTTCATCAACGTCCGCGAAGTCTTCCCATACATCTCGGCGGAAACGCCGCAGGAAATCCTCGAACAGATGTTCTTGAAAGGCCGGGAGATGTACGACGGGCAGGACTATCTCTTTACAGCGAACCATCCGCTATGGCGCTACTATGACTACTCCCCCAACGATCTGATCGCGCTTCCGCAAATACGGCTGTTCGAGCTGAACAACAATGGTCTCGACGGGAAGTACGACCCGCATCCGCAGGGCTGGAAACCGGAGCAATTCTGGGACGTGGTCAACGCATACCGGGCCGCGCACGACCAACCGCTGCTGTTCGGCATGGGATCGGACGACCGTCATGCGTACGAACCGCAGCCCAAGGCTTGGAGCGTCGTCCGGGCGGCCTGTCTCTGCACGAACCAGCTGCTCGAAGCGATTCACGCCGGCGATTTCTATGCCTCCAACGGGTTGGGTTTCGAGGACGTTCAATTCGACGGCAAGACGCTTTCGGTGAAGATCGACGTCCGTGAGGAAGGCCAGTACCGGATTCTATTCCTCGGCACGAAGAAGGACTACGATCCGACAAGCCGCGTTATCGACGTGGAGGAAGGCCCCCGCTGCCCGACTCGGAAGATCGATATCTATTCCGATAGCATCGGCGTCGTCCTCGACACGATCGAAGGTACGGAAGGCTCGTACACGATCAAGCCCGACGATCTGTACGTCCGCGCGAAGATCGTCAAGGTTGTCGAGGACCTTAAGCCCGACTGGCAATCCGAGCCTGCCGCATGGAGCCAGCCGTACAGGAGCTGACAATCTTCGAGGACGATGCGGATGACGTGAAACGCCATCACCGTGCCGCACGGAAAGGGGCGAACAGACCGCAAGCGGCCCTGGTCAAAACGCCACCGATGGTTAAGAATAGGGAAGGTTGTCAATATCCTTCAGGAGGGCATCGCACATGCCGTTGTACGAATACACCTGCCGCAAGTGCAGCAGCGATTTCGAGTTATTGATCCGCGGCGATGAAACGCCTGTGTGTCCGGAATGCGGCAGTCGCAAGCTGGAAAAACTCCTCAGCGTCGCGGCGGCCCACATCGCGGGCGGAGCGAATGCCCTGCCCGTTTGCGGGATGCCCTCGATGGCCGCCTGCGGCCAGCCGGAATGTGGCGGGGGCCGCTGTGCGTTCGAGTAAGCGGGCTGACGGAAGACAACGTCGTCCCGCCGTGAGCCTGCCGCCGGAACGAGCGGAAGTCTATTCTACGACAGAACGGCGGAGCGCCCTTTGACGCTCCGCCGTTTGCCTTCCCAATCGCTCCCGAACGAACAGAATCAAGGAACCGTATCTCAGGGAATCAGATATACCCCGCCCAGCACGGCACCGGCTTGGAGCAACCCGCCTCGCAGACTGATTGGCACCGGCGGCACCAGCCAGGGGGCGCAGCTGCCCGGACGGTAGTAGCCCAAAGCGTATCGGCATTCGTGGGGCGGATTGATGCCCATTTTGTACGGCAGCAAAGCGACGTTCTTGAAGAAATGCGCCCCGGAGTGGACCGGCTCCATCAGCGGGCCCATCGTATGCCCGTAGCGTTCCAGCCCCGTCTCTTCAAAATACAGCGGCTTGTGGCACAAGGCGGACGCCTTCCAGGTGAATGAGACCAGATCCCAAGCACGCGGGACGTACTGGTCGTCTCCCAAGGTGCATTCCGTCGGCACGCCCCACCAGGCGGCCAAGAAGCACAGGTCGTCGTCGCTCAATTCGCCCAGTCGCACTTGGACCACGTCTCCCTCCGTCCCGGCGACAGCGATCTTGCGGTTATGAATGCTCTGCAAGCGGCCCGCCGCGACGATTTGTCCGGTTCGATTCTTCCACTGGCGGGCCGGGATCTGCCGCAACCGGTTCTCCCGCGCCTCGCGCTCCTCGTCCACCGACGCCGCATCGGGCTTGAACGGGGCGGTGATATCCAGGGAAATCTTGGTGATCGAGTTGTCGCGAAGCGCCTGCCGAGCCGTGTTGCACTTCCGCTCCTCGTCACAACAGTTGCGGTCGTTGTAGATCCGCTGGCAGTCGGTGTCGGTCGGCCGCGATTCATACTCCAGAACGGACGACGGCGGACCGAGCGAAGGTGCCGCCGGTGTCAGCGGCTCGGCAGCCCGTGGCGTTTCTTTTGCCGACCCCGGTGTGCTCGGCTGGCCAGGCTGCCACGGCTGGCCGGGCAACGGGAAGTCCGGGACAAAGGACTCGGCGGGAGGCAACGCAGGCAAGCTCAGTTCCGCCGAGGGCTTCTGCGCGGCATTCGGCTTGGAAAACAACGGAGCCTTCTCGCCGGGCCGCAGCACGGAACGTTTCTGGACGGGTGAATCTTGCCGCGGCATCAGCCCGGCGGGCGGCTGCGGCGCGTCCTCTTGGACGCTGACCATCTCGACCATGTCCAAGCCGTCTTGGCTGGACGCCGCTCCTGTCGGCGACAACAGCCGAATGCCTGTACCTCCACCCAGCGAATTGTCGCCGAATGGATCCTGAAACGGCGCCGGGGCATCTTGATGACCGGCGGGTACGATCCCGGGCCATGTCTTCTGGGTGCGATCTTGCCAAGCGCCCTCAGCCTGCCGCGAGGCAAAGCCCGTCGTCGCAGCGGTTGGGTCGGCCTGGCGGCTCTTCCAGCGCAAGACCGCGCCGGACGCGGAACTCGCGCTATCCTGCCGGCTGCCGTCCCTGCTGTCGGGAGAACTGAATCGCAGGGTGCCCGCGGACCCTTGCGGCGCCGACGGGCCGACGCTCTCTGAGGGTGAATTCAACTCGATCGGACGGGCATCTTCCATCACGGCCAGTTGTCCCGGCGGGGATGGTTCGCCACGCACCGTCGCCGCGCTGAGCCAAGCGGCCATGATTGCACCGCAAACGGCTGTCCGGCGCCAGGTCGCACCGAGACGCAGGCGAGTGCCGGCGCAGACTCGGTCAGCCTCCTTCGGATGCGGACTCGACACTGTAGTTGGGCGCTTCCTGCGTGATGGCAATGTCATGGGGATGACTCTCCCGAACCGATGCTTGAGTGACCTGGAGGAATCGTGTGTCCGTCCGCAATTCCTCAATCGTCCGCGTGCCACAGTAGCCCATACCGGCTCTGAGGCCACCTACCAGCTGATACACAAAATCGCTCAATGCCCCCTTAAAGGGCACCCGTCCCTCGACGCCTTCCGGAACCAGTTTTCCCGTTCCCGTCGTTCCCGCCTGGCGATACCGCTCGCTGGACCCTTTGACCATGGCACCCAACGAACCCATACCCCGATAGACCTTGAACGTGCGTCCCTGAAACAGGATTGTCTTGCCGGGACTCTCCGCCAAACCGGCGAACAGACCGCCGATCATGACCGCGTGAGATCCGGCAGCAATCGCTTTCGTAACGTCCCCCGAGTATCGAATCCCCCCATCGGCAATGATCGGAATGCCGGCGTCCTTGGCCGCCTGGGCAGCTTGGTAAATCGCCGTAATCTGCGGAACCCCGACTCCCGAAACCACGCGCGTCGTGCAAATCGAGCCGGGCCCGATCCCCACTTTGACAGCATCGGCTCCGGCCCGGATCAAGTCCCTGCATCCTTCGCTCGTCGCTACGTTGCCAGCCACAACGTCGATGTCCCAACGCTGTTTTAGCTGTTTGACCGTTTCAATCACATTGGCCGAATGGCCGTGAGCGCTGTCGACAACGAGTACGTCAACCGCTTTCTCGATAAGGCTTTGCGCTCGATCAAAATCAAAGACCCCAATCGCTGCTCCCACCCGCAAACGGCCCTGCTTGTCCTTGCAAGCATCCGGGAACCGTTTCATCATGTCGATGTCCCGGATGGTGATCAGTCCCGTTAGACAGTACTTTTCGTCAACCAGCAAAAGTTTCTCTACCTTTTTTGCCATTAAAATCTTCTCAGCTTCCTCAAGCGTTACTTCTCCCGTAGCCGTTACAAGCTGATCCTTGGTCATCACCTGCGAGATAGGAATATCCATTTTTCCCAAGAATCGCAGGTCGCGACGGGTGAGGATGCCGGCGAGCCTCCCATCCGGGTGGATGATGGGGATCCCCGAAACGTTGTGTTGGTCCATCGCTTCCTGCGCTTGAGCGACCGGGGCATCTGGCGGCAGGGTCACGGGGTCGAAGATGATCCCGTTGGCGCTGCGTTTGACCCGGTTGACTTCCTCCGTCTGCATTTCGATGGACATGTTCTTGTGAATCATCCCGATTCCGCCCGTCTTGGCCAAAGCGATGGCAAATTCGCTTTCGGTTACAGTGTCCATGGGGGAACTGAGCAACGGGATATTCAGGCTGATGCGATTGGTTAGCCGGGAGCGGACGTCAACGTCCGACGGCACCACGTCGCTCCAACGCGGTTCCAGCAAGACGTCGTCAAAGGTGATGGCCGTGTAGCTGATTTTTTCGTGCATGGCAAACTGCTGTCATTGAAAGCGGGAAACGGGGCGTCTGTAGAATGATCCGAAATTATGGCGGGTCACGGGCAGATTGACAACTCGGCGGGCGGTAATCATCCACCCGGTTTCTTCGCTTGGCGATCGTCGTTTCGGCACGAATTTCAGAAAAGGCAACCCAGAAACCGCAAAAGTTGCAAGTTTTTCAAGTCGCCTATATCTCCTTGATTGACAAATCGTTGCCAACGAGTTTAATAGTGCAATGGTTCCAACATGAACGTTGTCTGCTTCTTTGAGAGGGAGGAATCCAAAATGCATCGTTGCCTGTTCGTCCTGACAGTCGTTGGTTTGATGTTCTTTTCTGCGGGTTTGGCGATGGCGGGATCGTCGAGCGGCGGATGCGGAGAAGTAACCTACGTCGAGAAAACCTGTTACGTCCCCGAGTGGGTCACGGAAACGCGGACGGTCACCGTGTGCGAGTACGTCCAGGAGCAAAGGGAAGTCAAGCAGATCGTTCACAAGTGCGTGCCCGTCCAGAAACAGGTCCAGCGCACCTGTATCGTGATGGTTCCCGAACAGCGGACCAAGATGGTGCCGTACACTGTCTGCCGGCCCGTGGTGCAGCAGGTCCAGCGGCAGTACACGGTGAACGTGCCCGTGTGGCGCGAGGAAACGCGGCAGTATACGGCGTACGTCCCCACCGTCGAAACGCGGCAGGGCGTGCGTCGCGTCTGCAGCACGGTGACGGAGGAAGTGGTAAAGACGGTTTGCGTCGATCGAGGCCATTGGGAAACGCAGATGGTCGAGGTCCCCTGCGTGACGCGGCGCTGCAGCTTGATCGGACGCCGCGGCCGGGTCGCCTGCTGTGACCCGTGCAGCTGCTGCCAGCCTTGCACGACGACCGTCTGCCAAAAGGTCTGGGTGCCGAACGTGGTCGAAGAACAGGTCACCGTCACGGTTTGCAAGCCGCAGATCACCGAGGAGCCGTACGAGTACCAAGTCACGGTCTGCAAGCCCGAGGTTCGCGAGTGTACGGTCAAGGTCTGCGACTGGAAGCAGGAAGTGCGGACGATGACCTGCAACGTGACGACCTACGAAAGGGACGTGCACCAGCGGGAAATGACCTACACGGTCTGCGTGCCGCAGCGGAAGACCTGGACCGAAACCGTGACCTGTTACGAAACGCAGGCGGAAGAGGTGACCCGGACCGTGACGGTTTGCGTCCCGCGCCAGGTTCAGAAAGAGTGCCAGGTCAACGTCTGCCGCATGGTGCCCAAGACGGTGCAAGTGCCTGTGCAGTGCGGCACCGGTTGCTGCCGCGGCTGCGGGCCGGTGGTCTGTCGCCGCGTTCGCGGTTGCTGAGCTGGTACGCCGTCCGGCCTTCCTTTTCCGCAGTGCGGGGACGTGTCATTGCCGTGCTCGGCAGTTTCGAGCACGGTTCCCGCACGGGTTGCAGAGCGTGAAGAACCGGCCAAGTGACTGCGCAGGAATAAGGCGTTCTATTCTCGTAGGGCGCATTGCCGGTCTAGTTTTCGGCTTGTCCGGCTCGTCCATCGTCCCGGGCTGCGTGGGCCGATCTCAGATGGAACGGCCTTGCCGTGTCGCTCGGCGCAAGGGTGCAATGGACATACTCCTCGGTCGGCGTCCACTTTCCCATGATCGCCGATAACGCTTCCTCATTCTGCATGACGAAGAATACCACCGTCCTGCTGTACGAGCTTGGTAGTCTGGCACTGATCGTTCCAGCGTCAAGTCAGATTGTTTATCGGAACCAAACCGGGGGACATGCCTGCCTCCCGTCACAAATGGAGGGCTATCTTATTCCCTTCGCCGGTGACCATAGCGGCAAGTGTGAACGTCTGCTCGCGCACTTCACAGGCCCAAAATGGGGCGGATGGTGCGCAGAATTCATTGACGCGGAAACCGCGGATGTAATCGACAGCATTCTTGGTGACATGCCCGGTCGAGATCACATCCGCGTTGACCGCACGAAACTCGACGTCTCCTGGGAGGCGTGGGTGCATGTCAAAATTGAAGGTCCATTGCTTGGGTTACTGGAGCATGATGTGCCGACCGAAGCAATCCTCACTTGGCCCAACAGCGACTAATGATGTCGTTGGTCGCGAGGCAAATCAGTCGAACATCAAAGCGGTGAACGGGAGCCGCCGATCGAACGGGGGATGGTCGCCCACCGGCGGACCGGCCGGAGATGAACCGCCGGAGACGAACCGTACAGACGAAACAGAACGATGGACGGGACAGGCGGACACGGACGAGCGATATGGCGGACGTTTGGACCGCCGCCCCGTCATCGCGATCGACTGCCCCCCCGGGCTGCTGAAAGCTCCGTTGGCCAAGTTGCTCGAATTCCCGCCGTCGTCGGCTCCGGTATGCGTCTGTTCGTTATCGCATCCTCCGCGTTCTATTGAACAGCATGTACCGGAGGTATCGTGCAAGGCGGACGGAATCAAGCAGCCTGACCTATTTCTGCCGTGCGGGCCTGCCCGCCTATCAGCCTACATCTGGCCAACGCCAGCCAGAATTGTGCTGCTATCGCCGCCTTGCGGACTTTGATAAACTAGGACGGGCATAGCAAACCAGGCCACGAATCAACAAATAGATCGCAATGACAACACCCGAACGCGAACTTGAAGACCAGTTCATTGAGAAGCTTCAAGGTTTGAAGTACGAATATCGCGCAGACATCCGGGACCGGGCCGCGCTGGAGAAGAACTTCCGCGAGAAGTTCGAAGCGCTCAACCATGTTCACCTGACGGATGGCGAATTCAAACGCCTGCTCGATGAAATTGTCACCCCCGACGTTTTCACCGCTGCCCACACGCTCCGCAACCGCAGCAGCTTCACCCGCGATGACGGCACCCCGCTCAACTACACCCTCGTCAACATCGTCGATTGGTGCAAAAACACCTTCGAGGTCGTCAGGCAGCTCCGCATCAACACCGACAACAGCCATCACCGGTACGACGTTTTTCTGCTGATCAACGGCATCCCGGCCGCGCAGATCGAACTCAAAACCCTCGGCATCAATCCGCGCCGCGCCATCGAGCAAATCGTCGATTACAAGAACGATCCCGGCAACGGCTACACGCGCACGCTCCTCTGCTTCGTGCAGCTCTTCATTGTCTCCAATCGCGACAGCACCTACTACTTTGCCAACAACAATGCCCGGCATTTCGCCTTCAACGCGGATGAGCGATTCCTGCCGATCTACGAGCACGCCCGGCCCGACAACTCGAAGGTCAAGGGGCTCGACGCCTTCGCCGAAGCGTTCCTCCCCAAGTGCGTGTTCGCCCAGATGATCAGCCGGTACATGGTGTTGGTCGCCAGCGAGCAGAAGCTGATGATGATGCGGCCGTATCAAATCTACGCCGTCAAGCACATCGTCGATTGCATCCAAAGGAATCTCGGCAACGGCTACGTGTGGCACACGACCGGCAGCGGCAAGACGCTCACTAGCTTCAAAGCCGCCACGCTGCTCAAGGCCAACCCCACCGTCGACAAGTGCGTTTTCGTCGTCGACCGCAAAGACCTCGACCGCCAGACCCGCGAAGAATTCAACCGCTTCCAGGAAGGCTGCGTCGAAGAGAACACCAACACCAGAGCCCTTGTCGATCGTCTGCTTTCCGACGACGCCGCCGACAAGGTCATCGTCTGCACCATTCAGAAGCTGGGGCTGGCGCTCGACGAAAACAGCAAGCGAAACAAGGCTCGGGAAAAGAAGGGCCTCGCGACCTACAAGGACCTCCTCGAACCGCTCCGCGACAAGCGGATCGTGTTCATTTTCGACGAGTGCCACCGCTCGCAGTTCGGCGACAACCACCAGGCTATCAAGGACTTCTTCCCCCGCGCCCAGCTGTTTGGCTTCACCGGCACGCCCATCTTCGAGGAGAACGCCAGCTACAAACGCATCGAAGGCGACGTTCAGACGCTCAGAACCACGCAGGACCTGTTTCAGAAGGAACTGCACGCTTACACCATCACCCACGCCATCGAGGACCGCAACGTCCTCCGCTTCCAGGTCGACTACTACAAGCCCGAGGGCGTCACCGTGGAAGCGGAAGGGCGCAAGCCCTCCGGTGTCGAGCAATCGACCGAGTCCCTACCGGACGGCTCGCGCCGTGCCGCTTGCACGACTTCGCCCAAACCGGGCGAAACGCTCGCCAAACGCGCCGTCGTCGATGCCATCCTCGCCAAGCACGACGCCGCTACCGGCGGGCGGAGGTTCAACGCGCTGCTCGCCACCGCGAGCATCAACGACGCCATCGAGTACTACGCGCTGTTCGATGCCTTGCAGAACGGCCGCAAGCTGACCAATCCCGATTACGTCCCGCTGAACATCGCCGCCGTCTTCTCTCCGCCCGCGGATGTCAGCCCCGACGTACGGCAGATTCAGGAAGACTTGCCCCAGGAACAGGAAGACAACAAGCACGACCCCGAGGCCAAGAAGAAGGCCCTCGCGACGATCATCGCCCACTACAACGAGCGTTTCGGCACCAACCACCGCATCGAAGAGTTCGACCTGTACTACCAGGACGTCCAGAAACGCATCAAGGACCAGCAGTTTCCCAACGCCGACCTGCCGAAGAAGGGCCGCGAAAAGCTCGACCTGACCATCGTCGTCGATATGCTGCTGACCGGCTTCGACAGTAAATACCTCAACACGCTGTACGTCGACAAGAACCTCAAGCACCACACGCTGATCCAGGCTTTCAGCCGGACCAACCGCGTGCTGAACGACACCAAGCCCTACGGCCACATCCTCGATTTCCGCGGCCAGCAGGAGGCCGTCGACGCCGCCATCGCCCTGTTCTCCGGCGTAAAGATCGAGCAGGCCCGCAAGATCTGGCTGGTCGACAAGGCCCCCGTCGTCATCGACAAGCTGAAAGAAGCCAGGACCGCGCTCGACCGCTTCATGCAGTCGCAGGGCCTGATCGGCAAGCCGGAAGACGTCGCCAACCTCCGGGGCGACGAGGCCCGCGCCGCCTTTATCAAGCACTTCAAGGAAGTGCAACGCCTCCAGACCCAGCTCGACCAGTACACGGACCTGACTTCCGAGCAGGAACAGGCGATCGAGACGATCCTGCCCAAGGACGACTTGAGCGCCTTCCGCGGCCAGTACCTTGAAACCGCCCAGCGGCTGCGGGAACAGCGCGAAAAGCCCGGCGAGCAGAGCAACCCCGCCGTCGATCAGCTCGATTTCGAGTTCGTCCTGTTCGCCAGCGCGGTGATCGACTACGACTATATCATGAAGCTGATCACCGACTTCCAGGCCAAGCCGGCCGGCAAGGCGACGATGAGCCGCGAGCAGCTGATCGGGCTGATCGCCGCCGATTCCAAGTTCATCGACGAGCGAGACGCGATTACGGAATACGTCCGCGGCCTGCGGGTTGGCGAAGGCCTCGACGAGTCCGCCATCCGCGCCGGCTACCAGCGGTTCAAGGACCAGAAGCACGCCACGGAGGTTGCGGAAACGGCTTCAACGTACGGCCTGCCGCGTGAATCGCTTCAGACGTTCGTCGACAACGTCCTGAACCGCATGATTTTTGACGGCGAACAGCTTACGGAACTGCTCGCCCCGCTGGAACTCGGTTGGCGTGACCGCACGGAAAAGGAACTGGCCCTGATGGCCGACCTCGTCCCGCTCCTGAAGAAACGCGCCGGCGGCCGCGACATCTCCGGACTCCAGGCGTACGAGGAATAACGCTCCCAAGGGGAAAGCCAATGGAAACGAATCAGATTCTGATGCTCACGACCACGTTTGAAGGTCACGCTCAGAAAACCGAAAACGAGGTCGAGTATTGGCTCGCGCGCGACCTCCAGGTGCTGCTGGGATACACCGAGTGGCGCAACTTCCTCAAGATCATCGAGAAGGCGGAGACGGCCTGTGAAGGGTCAGGGCACCGAGTCGCAGACCATTTTGTTGACGTCAACAAAATGGTCGATCTCGGCTCCGGAAGCCAACGGCAGATCGAAGACGTGATGCTCACCCGCTACGCGTGCTACCTGATCGCGCAGAACGGCGATCCCAGAAAACAGGAAATCGCCTTCGCTCAGACCTATTTTGCCATTCAGACTCGACGGGCCGAATTGATCGAACAGCGACTTCTCGAAGCGGAACGGGTCTCCGCCCGCCGAAAGCTCTCCGACACCGAGAAGGAACTCTCCCATGTCATCTACGAGCAGACCGGCGGCAACCAGAACTTCGCCCTCATCCGCAGCAAGGGCGACCACGCTCTTTTCGGCAAGAGCACGCAGGCGATGAAAGCGCAGTGGCAGGTGCCCGATGGTCGCCCACTGGCCGACTTCGCCCCCACGATCATCCTCAAGGCCAAGGACTTTGCCACCGAGATCACGATCCACAACGCCCGCACCCACCACATGCGCAGCGAGCCGCAGATTTCCAACGAGCACGTGACAAACAACCAAGCCGTGCGGCAGACACTGCTGAATCGAGGCATCCGTCCGGAAAGCCTGCCACCCGCCGAAGACGTGAAAAAGGTCGAACGCCGCCTCACCTCCGCCGAGAAGAAGGCCCTGGAAAATCCGGACAAACTGGAAGGCGCATGAAGAACGACGACAAACAATCAGTGACGCCGAGGCTGCGGTTTCCGGAGTTTCAGCAGGGAAGCGCCTGGACCATCGATAAGCTCAGCGACGTCGCCGAGTTTGTCAACGAGCGCGTTCCCGTAGGACAGATTGCCCTAAACAACTACGTCAGCACGGAGAATATTCTCCCGGATTTCGGTGGTTTGACGACAGCTTCAAAGCTGCCGCCCACGGGTTCGGCGACTCGCTTCAAAGCCCATGACATTCTAGTTTCCAACATCCGACCATATCTGAAAAAGGTCTGGTCGTCGGACAGAGATGGCGCGGCATCGAATGACGTCATGGTCATCCGGGCGAAATCCGCACTATCAAAGGGCTTCTTCCCTTTCGTCCTCAGAAACGAATCGTTCATCGATTACGTAATGACGGGTGCCAAAGGCGTAAAAATGCCGAGAGGTGACGTCGGATTGATGAAGGATTATCCGGTTTCGTATCCTTCCCCTCCCGAGCAACAGAAGATCGCCGACTGTCTGACGTCGCTGGACGAGTTGATCGCGGCGCAGGGGCGGAAAGTGGAGGCGCTGAATGCTCATAAGAAGGGCCTGATGCAGCAGATTTTCCCCTGCGAAGGCGAAACCCTCCCCCGCCTCCGCTTCCCCGAATTCCGCGATGCGCCGGAGTGGAAGAGCCGCAAAATGCGGGACCTTATCGAGAAAGTCTCGAAACCGGTCGAGGTCGAAACAAATCGAACATATCGCGAAATTGGCGTTCGCTCGCACGGAAAGGGTATCTTCCACAAAGACCCCGTCACCGGCGCGGCGATTGGCTCCAAGCGTGTTTTCCACGTGGTGCCAGACGCGTTCATTGTGAACATCATTTTTGCGTGGGAGCAAGCGGTGGCATTTACGACGAAGTACGAGGATGGGATGATCGCGTCGCACCGTTTTCCGATGTACCTACCAAAGTCGACCGGATGCGATGTGCGATTTCTCAAGCTCGCGTTTCTTACTCCGATGGGGAAACGCCTCTTGGGTATTGCGTCTCCCGGCGGTGCCGGACGTAACCGCACGCTCGGCCAAGACGAGTTCGAAAAGCTGGAGGTCGTCGTCCCAGAAGGAGATGAGCAAACGAGCATTGCAGACGCAGTTCTCGCGGCTGACGGCCGGATTGCCACCGAGACTAACAAGCTCGCCGCCCTCAAGACGCACAAGCAGGGCCTGATGCAGCAGTTGTTCCCGTCGCCGGAGGCGGTTTGAGCCATGGCGTGGACCCTCGAATCGAACTGGAATCCGACGTGGCTGATGGAAATCGCCAGATCGGTCGACACGAGCACCGGCGCGACCGAAGTGATTACCGACGCCGGGCGGGCGTACATCAAGCCGATGGGCAACCGCCAAGGCCCGCACGTGCTGGCGACCGACTGGGTGGGCACGCACCTGGCCAAGTGGTTCGGGCTGAGCACGTTCGAGATCGCGATCCTGACGCTGGAGGAAGACGATGTGTTCGATCTGCCCCGTGGGGCGACGGCCCAGCCCGGCCCGGCATTCGCGGCCAAGGCCATGGCGGGCGACCCGTGGGGCCGATCCGGCTTGCAACTGGGCGTGCTGGTCAACCCCGAAGACATCACCCGGATGGTCGTGTTCGATACCTGGACGCTGAACTGCGACCGGCACTATTATGACCTGACCGTCCGCAAGCCGAACTACGACAACGTCTATTTGTCGAGGGAAGGCGTCGAGCCAGGCCGACGTCGGCTGATCGCGATGGATCACGGACTATGTTTCATTCGGTCGGGTGAAGACCTGACAGCGAGGCTGGCGCACATCGACAAAGTGCGCGACGAGCACGTGTACGGGCTGTTTCCGGAGTTCCGCGAGAAGCTCCGCGAGGATATGATTGACGCCTGCGCCGCGCGGCTGAAGGAGATGGACATCGCGACGGCGCGGGGGATGATCGCAACGGTGCCCAACGAGTGGGGGGTGCCGAAAGAGGCACGCGAAGCCTGGGCGGAGTTGATCTATCGCCGCGCGGGCTTTGTTGCCAATAACGTCCTGAATTGGATCGATAAAGCCGCACCCTGGTTCGGTGCGACGGGAGAGTGAAAAATGGCCAGAGGTTTTTACAGTGTGGTGCAGTACTGCCCCGATCGGTTTCGGGCCGAAACGGTGAACGTCGGGCTGGTGCTATTGTGCGTCGATCCTCATGCCCTGCGCGTGAAGATGACCGGCAATCGCGACCGTGTACGCAAACTCTTTGCGATCGGCAAACAGGATTTAAGGAATTTGAAGTTCTCGACGGACGGTCTCACGAGCAGGATCGAAAACAGCGCGGACGAGCTGCGAACCTCCGAAGATCTTGCCGCATTCGCGGCGTCTCGCGCGAACGATCTGCGCCTGACGGAGCCGCGGTTGGCGAAGTTAACGAATTTCGATGAGGACTTCGAGCGGTTGTTCGCCCAACTCGTCGAGACGCATTCAACGGCGGAACTGGCCGAAGCATCACCCGCCGAAGTGCTTCCGCCCAAGCTGGGCGAGGTGTTCTACCGGCTTCAGCAGGCGAGAAAGATCTGGCAGCCCGGCACCATCACGGTGCCGGTGTACAAACGCAAGCTGGAGATTCCTTACGCCTACAGGAACGGCGTGGTCAACCTCGTCAAGCCGCACGTCTTCCCCGCGAACAGGCGGGCGGAAACACAGGCGGCAACGCTGACGGTGAACGGCCAGTTGATCCAAAAGCATCCGATTGACGGCGAGCGGCACACGCTGATCGTCGTCTCGACGCAGGAGAACGCCGAACAGGCGAAGGAAATCGACGATCACGTCGCGCCGTTGTTCAAAGATCTGGGCGTGCGGCTGGTTCGTCCGCACGATGCCGACGCGTTCGCGAACGAGGTTGAGGCATCGGCGCACTAAACCATGACCGACCTCGACCAAAAACAACTCGGCAAGACCCTCTGGAACATCGCCGACACGCTGCGCGGCGCGATGAACGCGGACGACTTCCGCGATTACATGCTCTCGTTCCTGTTCCTGCGCTACCTCTCGGACAACTACGAGCAGGCCGCGAAGAAGGAGCTGGGGGCTGATTACCCTGCAGCGGAAGGGCGCGAGCCCTCCGGTACCGGCGAGGTTTCCCATGCTTCACCGGACGGCTTGCGCCGTGCCGCTAAAACAGGCGACGACCGCCGCACGCCGCTGTCGCTGTGGTACGCGGACAACCCCGGCGACGTGGCGGCGTTCGAGAAACAGATGCGCCGCAAGGTGCATTACGTCGTCAAGCCCGATTACCTCTGGGGAAGCATCGTCCACCTCGCCAAGACTCAGGACGGGAAACTGCTGGACACGCTGCAGAAGGGGTTCAAGTTCATCGAGGAAGAGTCGTTCTCCAGCAATTTTCAAGGGCTGTTCTCGGAGATCAATCTCGGCTCGGACAAGCTCGGGCGCAAGTACGACGACCGCAACGCCAAGCTCTGCTCGATCATCAGCGAGATCGCGCGGGGCATGGCGCTCTTTTCGACCGATGTCGACACGCTGGGGGATGCCTACGAGTACCTGATCGGACAGTTCGCGGCCGGGTCGGGCAAGAAGGCGGGCGAGTTCTACACGCCGCAGCAGATTTCGAGCATCCTGTCCGGCATTGTCACGCTCGACAGCCAGGAGCCCAAGACCGGCAAACGGAAGAAGCTGGACGCCGTGTTCGACTTTGCCTGCGGGTCGGGGTCGCTGCTGCTGAACGTGCGGCACCGCATGGGAGATCGCGGGATCGGCAGAATCCTGGGGATGGAGAAGAACATCACGACCTACAACCTGGCTCGCATGAACATGCTGCTGCACGGGGTGAAGGACACGGAGTTCGAGATCTACCACGGCGACACGCTGACCAACGATTGGGACATGCTCCGCGAGACGAACCCGGCCAAGAAGCCGGCGTTTGACGCGGTGGTGGCCAACCCGCCGTTCAGCTATCGCTGGGAGCCGGGCGAGGCGATGGGCGAGGACATGCGGTTCAAAGCGTGTCGTGGCGCCCAAAAGCGCGGCCGACTTCGCGTTCCTGCTGCACGGGCTGCACTACCTGAAGGACGACGGCGTGATGGCGATCATCCTGCCGCATGGGGTGCTGTTCCGGGGCGGCGTGGAGAATCGCATCCGCACCAAGCTGCTCAAAGACGGGCACATTGACACGGTGATCGGCCTGCCCGCGAACTTGTTCTATTCGACCGGCATCCCGGTGTGCATCCTGGTGCTGAAGAAGTGCAAGAAGCCGGATGACGTGCTGTTCATCAACGCGGCTGAACATTTCGTGAAGGGCAAGCGGCAGAACCAACTGACGGACGAGCACATCGCGCGGATCATCGAGACGTATCAGAAGCGGCCCGCCAAGCCGATCGAACGCTACGCCCGCCGTGTGCGGATGAAGGAGATCGAGGCGAACGATTTCAACCTCAACATCTCCCGGTACGTCAGCACGGCGGAAGCGGAAGAGGAGATCGACTTGGCATCGACGCACGCGGAGTTGGTCGCAATCAACAAGTCGATTCAGAAGGCCACAGCCAGGCACAATGCGTTTTTGAAGGAGCTTGGTTTGCCCCCACTGCCATGAATTGAATTGAGACCTGATGCATCTGAGCCGCCGGGTTGTTCTGCTCGCCACACGCGGCAGTATCTGGCATGCTGTGGCCATGACGAAGCCGCAGAACACAGACGGTTCGGAACGTGAAGACCGGCCGGGAAAGACCCGCACCTGGTGGTACCCGCTGTTGGCGCGGCTGCTGGATTACGAGTTGGCAGCGGGCTACAAGGTGCGGGACGAGGTGCTGGTCGGCAAGTTGCCTTTGAGGGTTGATATTCTGCTGATTCGTCGCGAGGCGGGGCAGCTGTCCGAGGCCGGGCGACGCGATCTGTCGGTGCTGGTGCCGCTGTTGAATCGCTTTACGCTGATCGAATTCAAGGGGCCGACCGATACGTTGGAACCGGGGGACTTGGCACAACTCGTCGGCTGCGCTTTCCTGTGGCACAGCCAGCAGGCGGAGCGTGTTCCGCAGGCGGACGTGTCGCTGACGAACAACTGACGCGAACGGGCCACGGAATGCTGCTGTGCTATACGCTGCAGCAGATTGAGCAGTTTCGCAGTTTGGGGGAGGAGTTTGTGATGCAGCACGCGGACACGGAATACATGGGCGAGTTGGAAGAGGAACTGCAGACGGCGGTACTGGAGGCGATTCCCGTCGAAAGGCGTTTGCGGGGGCTGCCTGCAGAAGAACGTTTGCGGGGGCTGTCGCCGGAAGAGGTGCTTCGGCGTTTCACGCCAGAACAGGTGGCAGGTGGGCTGAGCGACGAGCAAGCGGCCCGCCTCCGAGAATTGCTGGAACGTCGGCAGCGCAGCTGAGACGGAGTTGCTTGCGCCGGCGGGACATAACTGCCGACGGGTGAGGATGTTGCGAACGACTTTTCAGGCACGCCACCAATCGAAAGTGGCGTGCTTTTCTTTTGCTGCGGGCACCGCTCAGGCGAGGTTTCGCCCGCGGTTTCTGCTGGCGGCGACGGACTTTCTGGACCTTGGAAAGCCGGCTGCGGTCCGGCAAGCCCTGTCACGTTTGGTCCGTCAGGGGGTGATTCGGCGAGTGCAGCGCGGATTGTACCAACTGCCGCAGATTCTGGGACAAGGCTACGCTTCTGCACGCCGAGTTCCATCGACAAGCGGACCGGGGGCCGGGGGTCGGCAGAGGGCTATATTCACCTCGAACAGATCCTCGACAATCAGCCCAAAATGCCAGTTATCGGCAGGATTGTCGTCCAGGACGCTTGTCAGCAGGCTGCACAGCGGATCGGCAACTTGGTTTCGATCCTCGTCGTCCTCTGCACGCCGCAAGTCAACATCCTTGGCGAGACGGCTGTTTCGACGAAACGGGAACCCGGTGAAGAACTCGTCGCGGGCGCGAATGGTCCACGAGTCGTTCGTCGGCACCCATTCCGGTTCAAAGGGCTCTCGGGAAACGGCGTCGATGGCAGCGGTCCGTTGCGGATGTCGGGCGAATGCAGGCAGTGGGTCGCTCCACGCCGCCGGTCGTTCAGTCATGTGTCCTGCCGGCATCACTCCCCAGAGGCCGTGGTCGGCCGGCGCGGGTGTCACGCTGCCGGCGTTGCCGGTGAGATTCAAGCGGTTGACGATCAGCGAGCCGTTTGCCGGGGCGTTGCCGCTCAGCGTGAGCATTGCCGCGGGGGCGTAGATCGTCCCTTCCATGCCGCTCGAGTTGCCGCTGATCGATATCGCCTTGTTGTTGTCACGGGCCTGGAAGAGGATCAGGCCGGCCAGCAGCGGCTGGTCGCCGGCGCCGGCCAGGCCCAGCGGTGTCAGGCCCACGGCGCCGGCGCCGCTGAGGCTGATGCTGCCAAAAGTACCGCCGCGATCGGGATAGTTGCTGCCGGCGTTGTAGATCAGCACACCGGTGCCGGTAAGGCTGGCATTGTCGCTGATCTGCAGCCCGCCGCCCCGAATGACATAGATGCCCGGCTCAAGGATCAGCCTCGCATCGCCCGAGGCCTTGATTTGCGTGTAGACGCCGGGCTGGAGCGTTGCCTCGGAGTCTGCCGCGTAGACGGCCGATCCGCGGAAGTCTTCCGCGTGCGGCGCGGCCAAGGTCGCCAGGGGATCGGAAATCGGCTGAACGCCCGTCACCGGATCCGAGCTGAGAACGGCGTTGCCGGTCGTTCGCACGCCGCCAACCACCTCGATTTGCGAAGCGATCAGACGGGAGTTGCCGCCGGCGTCGACGGCGCGATCCGTGCAGGCGGAGTTGACGAACACGCTGCCGGGCACGGTCAGTGTGGCGTTGCCCGACAGATCCAACGCATCACGAGCCGTGGAACTGAGCACGAAGATCGATCTCAGGACCGTGACGGTAAACGTCCCGATATCCGTACCGCCATCGTCATCGGACAGCGTCACGGTCACGGTAAAGTTGCCGTCGGCGGCATAGACGTGGCTGCCGGTGATCGTGCCCACGGCTCCCGGCAGTTCAAACGGCGGCTCGGTTACCGTTACCTGGCCATAGGTCACAATGCCGTCGCCCCAGTCGATCGTTGTCGTATGCGTATCGGCGGTGCCAAAGTCATGGAACGTCGCAAGGGGCAGGCTTACCAAGCGGCCTTGGTCGTCCGTTACCGTCTGGCCGTCCAACTCCAACGTGGGCGCTACGTTCTCGACCACCATGTTAAAGATGGTCTCGACCAAGCCCAGTTCACCATCCATCACCTGGACCGTTACCCGATACTCGCCGTTGTCTGCATACACGTGGCTGGCCGAGACGGTGCCGTCCGCGATGGTGCCGTCTTGTAGCATGCTTTCGTCCCCCCAGTCGATAGCGGCATTCTGGGGATCGGGGAACGAGCCGAAGGCATTGAATGTGTGGCCCTCCTTGACCGCTACCACGTCCCCGTTGTTAAATCGTACGGTGCTATTGCCAGCTCCGCCGTCCAATTGATCATTCCCCTCGCCGCCGTCGATGATGTTATCCCCGGAACCGCCTTGGATGATGTCATCACCGTTGCCGCCGAACAATACGGTAGGAATGAACACCGAGGCGTCGACCAGAATGACATCATCTCCGTCCTGGCCATCGACGACGATGCCGTCGACGGCCGAACCGCTGAAAGTCGTCGTGATGCCGTTGGTTGTCACAACGACGCTGCCCGACGTCACGGTGATTTCGTCGTCGTCCATCGAGCCATTGACGTAGACCTGCCCGTCGCCCCATAACACGAAAGCCTCCTGATCGAAGTCCTCGTGCTCGAAGCCACTCGAGAGAATGATGCGCTCGATGTTGGCGAACGTCACCGAACCCATTTCGACGTTGTCGGAATAGGAGCTGATCTCGCCGGCATTGTCGTTCACCGTGACGCGCAACTCATGCACGGAGGCATCGCGGACGATGGAGATCTTGTCCTGGCCCTCCCCGCCAATGATCTGGGACCCATCCAAGTTATTGGCCATGACGATGAACTCGTCATCACCCGCGCCGCCGTCCAAGAGGTCCTGGCCGCCGCCTCCAGCGATAACATCATTGCCCGGCCCACCAAACAACTGGTCGCTCGCGACTCCCCCATAGAGTTGGTCGTCCCCTTCGCCGCCGTACGCAATCACGGATGCCGACCCAGCGTTCACCAGCCTGTCGTCGCCATCTCCCAGATGGACCTCAACCTCTGTCACGACGCCTTCCGAGATAGTAACCGTGTCGTTCCCGTTACCCATGTCGGGGGTCAGGACCCGGGTAACGTTGTCAAACGTCTGTGTAAGGCCAAACATGGTAATGCCGATCTTTCGACCCCGTTGCGACCCGGCTGAGACGTCCGCGATGACCACGTCTTCGTTTACCTCACTAACGGCCAAGTGGCGTGCGCTGGCCTGCGGGCCGACATTCAGCGTCAGTAGCCCGTTGGCGTCGACCTGACCGAGAACGGGCGATTCCACCTTTAGCTTGCCGACCTCGAAGGTGTAGGTGGCCATCTTGATACTTGGGTAGTAGACACATACCGTACCGACCAGCCACACCTTTTTGCACGACTTAGCCCAATATACCTGCGGGTATTCGATCCCGACGGTAATCACTCCCACGCTGGAGTTGTAGGCCACGTCTACGCTGACCGAGCCGACGTCGATATAGAAGATCTCTGCCGAAACCGCTAAGCTCCCGTGGATGTCCAGTACAAAATGGCCGTCGCCTTGGGACCCTCTCCCATCGCTGTCCAGATGGCTGATTACCAGGTGTGCGCTGCCGCTGATGTTGAAACCGTCCGGTCCTAGCTGTATGTTGCCGCCCACGTCCACGACGAATTCACCTTGCGAGCTGAAGAACAAGGTTCCGTGTACCGAGGCGCTGGCCAGGTTGAAGAAGCTGCTCTTGGCAGAATAGTTCGCCTCCAGGCTGACAACGTCTTTGCTCAGCAAAACGTAGCCAGACACGTCGAGTTCGAGGATCGATAGCAGTTTCAGCTCGCCCGCCAGAAACACCACGCCATAAGGTCCGGGGTCGGGGACTTCCTCCCACGTGGGACTACCGGTGATCAGCGCGTCGAGACCGGCCCCCGGCTGGGAGTGATTGAGGATCCCGCTCGGGTTGGCGGGCGGTGCGTCCGGGATCGTCACGGACAGGCCACTGGGGCGGTTCGGATCGGTCGCCCCTCCGGGGATCTCAAAGACCACATCTTCGCCGGTGGTGTTCACGATGAAAACTGCCGTCGCATCGATGCTCGCCAAATCCAAGGGAAGGGACGCGTTGGCGGTCAGTACCAAGTCCGCCGCAAGGCCATTGCGGCGAATCGCCATGAAGCCCAGTACACCGAATTCGAGCAAGGGGCGGTTTTTCGGCCCGAGCGTCAGGCCGGCGGGTACGACCACATTGTTTCGCTCATCGAAAATCGCGACGTTGAAACCCTCCGCCGAAAACTCGAGTACAAAGATTCCGCCAATCTGAAAGACCGATTCGCTTTCGGCGAAGGTGCCGTTGCCATTAAAGTCGATGCGGAAATCGATGCCGCCGTCCAGCCGCAAGGCGAAGGACTCCGCGGGCAAGGCCACCGGGAGCGGGTTGCCGTCGACATCCTTCAGGACTTCATCCGGTTTGTCCACCTTGCTGCTGTTGATCCGCAGCAACCCTTCTGCATTGGCAAAGAGCCCAATCGGCTCCAGGAATCCAAAGTCGGTGTCCAGGACGGCAGCGCCCCAGACTTCGGCCTTCGGCAGCATGATATCGGCGTCACCACCGGCATCGACGAACAGGTTCGCATCGATGGTGACGTGAAAGGCCCCGTTGGCTCGCGCAATCGTGCCGACGTTGCTTTCGCTGAGCGCCGCGTCGAAAGCCAGGTCGATGCGCGCGTCGGTGTCGCCGGTCCCGACGGTAAAGTCCAACTGTGCGCTGCCCTCCAGCGTGATCGTCGTCACAAACGGAATGTTGAGATCGATCCCCCCCTCGACCGAGATGCGGAACCCGTCCCCGAGGTCGTTCAGATTGGCCGCCACGCCGCCGGCGATCAGCACCCCGGGGTTCCTGCCGAGCACGCCGTCATCGTCCACGTCATCGTCCACGTCCTTGTCGCCGTCGATGTCGACCTTGCCGGCGATAACGGCATAGCCAACCACTCGCTGCTGGATGAAGGTGAAGACTTCGCCGTGGTCCTTCTCATCGATCGTTCCGTCGCGATTCATGTCGAGCGCACCGTCGATGACAGGGATGCCGCGGTAGTAGCCGTGGTCACTGGAATCGATACGGCCGTCGAGATTCATGTCAAGCTCGCCGCCGATCACCTTGGCGCCGACGCGGACGGTGATCGTGCGATCTTCGTCGTTAATTGCTTGAACGGCGTGCGTACCGTCGAACGTGTCCGGGTCACTCTTGATGACGGTGATCGAGTGTCCGACGGCAAAAACGTCGGAGAGAAAGCCGCTCGCAGGGTTGAGCGTGTACGTTACATTCCACGGGCCGGCGCCAATCCCCGAGAGGTCGTCAACGCTGGCGCTCGCGACGTCAATCCCAACGCCGGAGGGAAACCCGGTAATCTCGTCGTGCGTCACCGGCACGCCGTCAATCAGCGCCTCGAAGGTCGCGCCGGCCCGAGCAACCAATAGCGGTTTCACACCCTCGGGGATATCGGCCAGAAACAGATAGGTTTGCGCGCCTTCGGTGCCTTCGCTGAAGTCGGCGTACAACTTGGCGGGGACGCTATATAAGGGCAGGTTCAAGCCTCCCGTGACCAGGAACCGCCCCTCGGTGTCGAACAGCAGATCCCCGTCGATGCTCAGCACATTGCTGGGAATGCGCGGACTGAAGCTCAGCGTGGCCCCGGCTTCGATGACCGCCTTGTCGAACAACACATCCCAGAAGCTGTCGCCGGCGTTCATCTGGTTCGCAACCGCCTGGTCGAGCTGATTCTCCCAATCGCTGAGCGAGAGATCCTTGGTGGACGCGAAGCCCGGATCGCGGAGGTCGAGCGGATCGGAAATCGTGATTTTTCGGATGTTGGCGCCCGCATAAGCTCCCGGGTGGTCTTCCATCACGTAGGTGATATCGTCGCCGTCGACCTCCGTGACCTTGAACCTGCCTTTGTACGGCTCGGCCGCATCGATGATGCGAAACTCGTCGCCGATCTTCAGGTTATGCCCGGGCGCTGTAAGCGTAACGCGGTATTTCACGTCGGCGCCGTCCTGGAAGGGACTGACCTTACCGGCTGTGGTGCCAAGTGGCGGGCGGACCTGCAGGTCCTCGATGTTCGAGTTGAACCGCACGCCGCCGCGCAGTTCGGTAATCGCCAGTCCCGTAACGGGCTCGAGCAGGATAGGCACGCCGCTGTACACGAAGAACTGCAATGGTCCCAGCTCGGAGACGGCAAGGTTCAAGCCCGCGCTGAAAGCACCTTTCTTGCCGCCCTTTCCGTCGTCCGTACCGCCAAAAGAGACAGACCCTGCCACGGCACCGTAGACCGCCGTCTCGGCAATCTCATTCTCCACCGTGGTGATCTCGCCTTGTTCGTTCACGGCGACCTGCTTGAGGATGAATCCGGCCGAGACACTCCCCACGCCAAAAATCGACCCCGTAACCTTGCCGCTGATGCCGCTGATATCCGTGATCGGGTTTTTCGGCAGTGTCACCACCCCGCCCAGCACGTAACCTTCGGCCAGCCGATCCATGTCGAACTCGATGCCGGTAGCGTTCCCCTCGACATTCAGTTGAAGGAGCGGGTTGTTTCGGATGGCCTCGTTGAGTAAGTAATTGCCGGTTTCGAACCCGCGTAGCGCTGAGTTCATCCGGAGCACATTGTCCGAGTCGTCGTCCCGGAAATCGGTAAACTCCATCTGGAGCCCGGTGATTGCGATATCCAGCCACCTGGGGAATCCGATGTCGGCTGCTTCCAGGGTATCGAACTTCAGAACACTGGTGGAGTCGCCCGGTTGCAACGGGATCGTGCCGACGACACCCCAGGCGTCGCTATCATCACCGGTATCCGGGTCCTGGGCGGCGAGTAGACTGCCGCCAATCCAGCTACTGCCCGGATCGAAGTTGTAGTGCACAGTGACGTCGGTCTCGCGACGGCCTTCTCGGAAGTTCACAAGGGTGACGACGATTTGCTTGGTGTCGTCTGCCAGATCGAGGTCGTCGAACGTGGGCGGATTGGAGTTCAGCACAGCGATCTTCTTGCTGGAAAGGAGCCTGTTGTACCACAGGTCGCGATGGTCCCCTGCCAGCGTGAAGACGACTTCATACTTTCCGTTCGTTTGCTGCCCCTCGACGGTCGCCGACTTGACACGGCGGGGTTTATCGAATGCGTCATCGATGACTCCGATATCCAGCAGACCGGGAAAAAGGACGCCCTGCATTGCGGTGACGCCAACGCCACCACTCCAAGTGTTCGTGCTGCTGTGAAACGTCAGATTCGTGGGGAAGGTGAGCGTGATGTTGTCGAGTTGCAGATCACTGCCGTCGCCGAGTGCAGCAGGAACGCTGCCGATCTGAACTGACAAAGGGACAATCTCCTCCGTGCCCGGAATCGGGCCGCCTGAGCGAAACACCACCTCGCTCGCGGGCGGCACGTGATTGAAGGTGCTGAGGATGTAGTCGATGAGGCCGTTGAGCGTTTCCGTCTCGCCCGGCTCGGACGGCTCGTCTGGCACGATTTGCACCTCGAAAGCACCGACGTCGACGGTGCCCGATGCAACACGGGCATAACCCGCACCGCGTTGGTCGAATTGCAGCGGCGCACCGGCGGGATCGACGGCCAGCGCATTGCTGCCACTGTTGATCGCGGGGCTGCCCGCCATCAAGGCGATCGTCTGGGTCGGCCCGCCACTATCCTGCAAACCGGCCGGATCGAGCAGCGGGTCGACACCCACCTGATTACCGTTTACGCCACCGACAATGCCGCTGGAGGCTCCGTCTTGGATGACGTTGTACCGGGCGTCAGCGATCGTATTTAAGGTTTCGACGTCTGGCGCCGAGAGCGCTGTGTTAGCACCCACCAGGGAATTCGTGATGGTCAGCGTGCCACCACCCTCGTCTCTGATGCCGCCGCCCAGGTATGCCGCGCTGTTGTAAGCCAGCGTGCTGTTCGTGACAGTCAGGGTGCCTAGTGCCCAGTTGAGGATGCCGCCACCGAAGTTGGCCGAGTTGTATGCCAGCGTGCTGTTCGTGACCGTCAGCGGTCCGTCTGCGTTAAAGATGCCACCGCCGCAATAGCCCGCCGAGTTGTGGGCCAGCGTGCTGTTCGTGACGGTCGCCGAGCCGCCGTAATTCCAGATGCCGCCTCCAGACCCGTTTGGGCCGGGCGACGAGTTGTACTCGAGTGTGCTGTTCGTGACCGTCAGCGTGCCATGGCTCCTGATGGCTCCACCTGTAGTGGCTGAGTTGCGGGCGAGGGTGCAGTCCTCAACACGAACGTTCCCCGACCAATTGAGAATTGCTCCGCCTTCAGTCGCCTGACCGTCTACCAGTGACAGTCCTTTGATCTCCACAGTCGGGCTCGTGACCTCGAAGATCCGGCTCGAACGATTGCCGCTGATCGTCAATTGATCCGTCCCCAAGCCGGTGATCGTCAAATCGTCCGTGATTCGCAACTGCCCCAGAGTCAGCGTGATCGTCTGATTAGCCAGTTCCGGCGCAAACTGGACCGTGTCGGCTCCGGACGCGCTGTTTGCCTGTGCGATCGCCTCCCGCAGCGAGCCCCCGCCGCTGTCGGCAGCGGTGGTGACCCAAAGAACCGCCAGCAGGCTTCGGTCCTCCAGGTGTTCGTGACACAGACGCCGTATCGGCTGACTGAGCTCACGCGGTTTTCGTCCTCGGGAATTCTTCCTGCGTTGGAAAAAACGGTTCAGAGAAAGGTAGCGTTGGATCACGAGTGGCCCTCCTATCGCGAAAGCCCAGAAACTGGAAATGGAACGCGCTGTGTGTTGCATACCGGTCGTTGGCGCTGCACCGTCGCATACCACGCCAAAGATCCGGGAATTTCTATCGCCAAGTCTGCCGAGATCTTCATCATCAGCAGACGGGAAGAATCCTCGGCAAGATTCTCGGCGGTCGCTGTGAGCGTGACATTGCCCGCGGTGGTGACGAATGTTGCGGTCATTGCTGTGTGTCCTTCGATGAACAAGAGAAAAAACACTTGTGCGCAGCAGCGGACACAACAAGACGCCCGTTGGTGAGCAGCCGTCAAAGAATCGTGCGCCTTGTCGTGGCAGTGCAGTTCCGGCGCAACTGGGTTGCGATTTGTGAGAGGGTTGGCGCGGGGGCCAATCGTCGCAAATATCGTTTTCGTTTGTCTCGGCACCCTGGCAGACAATCCGCCAGCGGCCTGGGGCAGGCGAGCCCCGTCGGGATTCGGGCCTGCCGTTGTTTTCATCTCGCGTCAGCGAGTCTTCGTTTTCATCGGATTTTGGTTCATTCGTCGCTCCAAACGACGGCCAGTCGGAAGCCCAGACTTTGGTACTGAAAGTCGGGCGACAGGCCGCGGCGGAACGCCGATCGGAGGGAACAGGACGGGTGCCCCCACGAGCCCCCGCGAAAGATCTTCGTCGAGCCTGTGGGAGCGCCCAACGGATCGATCGTGGGAGCGTCTGCGTAGTAATTCGGCGCGTCCCAGTCGGCGCACCATTCCCAAACGTTTCCGTGCATGTCGCGCAAGGCCCAAGCGTTGGGCTCGAGCTGGCCCACCGCCTGCGTTTTTTCACCCGAATTGGCACGATACCACGCGCATTGGTCGAGCGCGTCCTGGTCGTCTCCGCAAGAAAACGCGGTGGTGCTTCCGGCGCGACAGGCATACTCCCATTGGGCTTCTGTGGGCAGCGTGTACGTCATCCCGAGCGTCTCCCAGGCGATACTCGGGGACCCCGCCTCGGCTGCGTTCAACGCATCCAGCCGCTCAGAAAAGAACCGCGCATCGTGCCAACTGACATTCTCCACCGGGCTGTCCGCAGCTTGGAAGCTCGACGGATTATTTCCCATGACGGCCTCCCACTGGGCCTGCGTGGCTTCGTATTTGCCAAGGTAGAACGGTCGACGGATCTGCACGCGGTGCAGCGGTCCTTCCGTCGGAATTCTCACCATGGCCCACCGGTCATCGACGGCTCTTGCCTCTTCCAGAAAACGTGTCTGCTCCTCGGGCGGGCTGCCCATCAGGAACTCGCCGGGCGGGATCAGCACGAATTCCATCCCCAGCGAGTTGCTCCACTCGATGGGCACTCCCAAGTAATCCGCCCAGACCTGCTGGTGCTGCCTGGCTTGTTCGGGTCCGAACGGCGCCACGGCTAGCGGCGGCGGTTCACCCTGATTGGCGCGGGCAGACAGACTGGGAGTGACGCCCGCAGTGCTCTCTGCCGCCGACCTTCGACCCGGATCCTCCGACCTCGCCGTTCTCGGTTGGCCGGAGTCCACCACGACCTTGGCACCCTGCTGGTCGATCCGGAGTTTCAGTGTGCCTGACGGGGTTCTGAACTTGATGAGCAGGACGGCCAGCAGGACCAGGACGGTCAGCAACAGCAGGGCGATTGCCAGCCGCTTGTGCCTTCTCGGCGGAAGAATGGCGAGGACAGGTTCAGGACCGGTCGCCGCCCCCGCGCTCATTTCCGGCTGGGCCAGACAGTCCTCCAAGTCAGCGATCACTTCGGCCATCGACCCATGACGCTCGGCCGGTGTCTTGGCAACCATTTTCTGGAAGACGCGATCCAGCGATTCCGGCACATCGTCACGTTCATCACGCAGCGAGGGAATCGGACTGACCTCATGGGCTCGGAGAATCTGGTAAGGCGTCTCGCCTGAATACGGTGCTCGCCCGATCAACAGGTAGTAAAGCGTGCATCCAAGGCCGTAGATGTCGGTCCGCAGGTCGACTGAATGCGTGTCGGAGGCCTGCTCCGGGGACATGTACTCGGGCGTGCCCATCATCTGGCTGACATGCGTGAGCTGCTCCCTGCTCACTTCGGCAGACCGGGACAAGGCGAGCCCCAAGTCGAGAATCTTGACTTGCCCCTGCTGATCCACCATCAGGTTCGAGGGCTTGACGTCCCGGTGAATCACCTGGTGCTGGTGGGCATACTGAAGCCCCACCGCCGCCTGGCGCACAATCTCACAAGCCTCGGCAACCGGCAGCGGGCCCCGGCGACGTACCAGCCTCGACAAATCGTCCCCATCAATGTACTCCAGAACCAGCACGCGAGTACCTGCGACCACGCGAGCATCCAGGGCACGGACGATATGGGGATGCGCCAACTGGCCGACGACCTGCATCTCCCGCTCGAACCGAGCGATGGCTCGCTGATTCTTCAAACTGTTGGCTGGCAACAGCTTGATCGCCACCTCCCGCCCCAGTTTGGTATGCACGGCCTTGTAGACGCTGCCCATCCCGCCTTCGGCCAATTTTTTCTGGATCTCGTATTCGTCTAACTGGCCGAGGATATCCTGTTCGGCCTCGCTCGCGACATCCGCTTGCTTGCACGAGGCCAGCCTCTCGCCGATCGCCTTGGCCCGCGCCACGGCCTCCTGGAACTGGGGCTCGTCCTGATATTCGTCCCGCAGCTGGGCCTGACGCAGGCAGTCGATCAGCTTGTCGCCCACATCACCCACGGTTTGGAGCTTCGTTCGGCAAGCCGTGCAACCGTCCAGATGATCGAACAAGTCCTCGTCCGCTTCCGCGGGCAGTTTCGCCACCAGACACGCGCGCAGCTCGTGCTCTTCAGGACAGCGTTCAGCAGACATGAGAATTCCTTCGCGCTTCTATCAGGTATAACGCGAAGAGTTCACGCGACTTTTGTTGCCCCACGCTACCATGCACCCAGTGGGATGGTGTTTTCCGTTCAGCACAGCCCCTTCACCAACCCGGGAGATCCCGAGACGTAAGCGAAGGCCATGAAACGTGTTACCCTCGCTCCGGCTCAGGAGTCCTTGGCTTCGCTCTGTCGCCAAATCGCGAACCCGAGAATGTTCTCCGGCAGGCCATCCAGCTCCTGGTGGATCCGCTGCAAGACGCGGTATCTGGCTTGGTAGACAGCCCGCAGGCTCATCCCCAGCTCGGCAGCCACGTCCAGGCCTGGCTGCCTGTCGACGGCCAGACGCCAGAAGGCTCGCCAAGTGCGTTCTTCAACGTGCGGACGGATCAATTCCACCACCCGTTGGGCCAGCGCCGCTTCTTCCGCAGAAGACCGATCTGCCTCGGCACTCGAAGCCAACCGGTCGGGAATGCGGCACAACCGTTCGTCCGCACTGCTGCCGCCACAGGCCTGTGCTTGATGTTGCTCGCTGCGGAAGTAATCGTCGATCTTGTGGCGAGTGATCGTCCGAAGCCAACCGCGAAAAGTGTCGCCGGGCTGATCGCGATGGAACTGCTCGATATGAGTCGCCACGGCAAGAAAGACCTCTTGCACGACGTCGGGGGCGTCGTCGGCTCTCACTCCTGCTCGACGACACCAGCGGTAGACCAGCGGCGCGTACACGTCGACCAACCTCTCCCAAGCTCCTGGGGCCCGAATCTTCACTCGGGCCAATAAGCTTGACGAAGTCGACGAGCCGGGATCCGAGTCACCCTCGGAATTTCCTCTGCCGTCCATCACGCCACCCCCGTGGCTGAGGTTACGGGCCAAACATGGGTGCTTGTCACGCAACATGAATCTTACGCGTTGATTTTCTGATTTCCAGGAGCATGTGTCAAGCACGCGAGCGGTTCCGCGCGTCCGGCTCGCGCCAAGACGGGCGTGCTTGATTTGCCCGGCCGGTCGGGCGACAATGTCCCCTGCTTCCCGCCGAACTCACTTTCACGATAAGAGAGCGTCTCATGAAACCTGCCTTGCTGACCGTACAAGCCGTTCTGTCCTGCTCGATCCTGGTTTCCCTGGCCGCTGCGGCCGAGCCGGCGCAAGATGGCCCGGCCCCGCTGCGAATCTACGTGGGAACCTACACCTCCGGGGCCAGCCAAGGCGTCTACGTCGGGCAGCTCGATCTGACCACCGGCGGTTTGCGACTGGACGGCGTGGCCGCCGAAACCAAGAACCCATCCTTCCTGGCGATCCATCCCAGCCGCCGGTTCCTGTATGCGGTGGGCGAGATTGGCGACTTTGCCGGAAAACGTACCGGAGCCGTCAGCGCCTTTCGGATCGAGTCGGTAACGGGCCGGCTGGAACTGCTGAACCAGCAATCTTCCGGCGGCGGCGGACCGTGTCATCTCATCGTCGACCCCACGGGACGCAACGCGCTGGTCGCCAACTATGGAGGCGGCAGCGTCTCGGTGCTGCCGATTCGCGAGGACGGCGGCCTCGAACCCGCGACGGCGTTCATCCAGCATCAGGGCGCCAGCGTCAATCCGCGCCGCCAGCAGGGACCGCACGCGCACTCGATCAACCTCGACGCGGCCAACCGCTTCGCCTTGGTGGCCGACTTGGGGCTCGATAAAATCCTGATCTACCGTTTCGACCCCGCGGCAGGTACGCTGGCCGCGAACGAACCGGCCTGGGCAAGTGTCGCGGCCGGAGCCGGGCCGCGGCATTTCGCCTTTCACCCCAACGGCAAATTCGCCTATGTCATCAACGAACTGCATTCCACGCTGACGGCCTTTCATTACGACGCGGCGCGGGGCGCATTGGTCCAGGTCCAAACGGTTCCGACGCTGCCAGCTCCGGTCGAAGGCAACTCGACAGCCGAGGTGCAAGTCCATCCCAGCGGCAGATTCGTCTACGGCTCGAATCGCGGACACGACAGCATCGCCGTGTTTGCCGTGGACGCGGACAACGGCCGCTTGACGCTGGTCGAACACGAGCCGACCCAAGGCAAGACGCCGCGCAATTTTGGCGTCGATCCGACCGGTCGGTTCCTGCTGGCCTGCAATCAAGGCTCCGATACGATCGTCAGTTTTCGCATCGATCCAGAAACCGGCGCGCTGACGCCCACCGGCCACCAGCTGGACGTGCCGGCTCCGGTCTGCGTCAAGTTTGTTGCAATCGAACGGTAAGGCACCAGCGGTCAGCGGAAGAACAACAGGCCGAAGCCTGCGGGCAGGACGTCTGGTTCCGCCGGTTGGGACCAGGATTGAAAGCCGGCGCCGGGGACGACGCGTTGCAGGCCGATGGCCCACACCGTCTGCTCGGTGGGCGGATGCTCGCACAGTTCCTTCCACGGCAGCGCCGCCTCGAAGGTCCAGCTCGATTCGTCCTCGGCAGCGGCGATGTACCACTGGGGGTTCCAGGTGGCGACGCCGGCACAGGCGTCTGCGGCCCAGCCACGGTGGTCGACCGTCAAGCGATAGTAGGTGGCATAGTCGCGGTCGATGTCCAGCAGCAGTTCGACGCGGTCGCGGTCGCGGAGGTCCGGATCGCGTGACCGCCGCGGTTGGGCTGCCGGGTAATCCGCTCCCGGCGCTTTGCGGCAGCTGGCGGCCACAAACAAGAATTCCTCGTCATAGGCCAACATCACGGCGGCGGGCCAAGTGGCGTTGACGTCGGAACTGGTCAACGACGCGGGCAGGCAGGCTTTCCAGGTCTCGTCGTCCAATCGTCCGTCCAGGCGAGGGCGTTGACTGGTCCGGCGGCATTCCAAAGTCGCTTTGGGCGAACGCCGTGTCGGCTGGCGAAGCCACAGCTCGCTGCTCGCACAGGTGGTCCAGGCATCGTCGCGGCGGGTATTGGCCAAGAAGTGAAAATAGCTCTCCAGCTCGCGGCCGCTGCCCAGGCGGCGTCCGGCGACGGTCAGCGGAAAACGGATTTCGGGGGCCGAGTACAGCGCGGGACGCGAGTTCTGGATGAGCTGGCCGTAGAAGGCGGCTCGCCGCGCGCGATCCTCCGGCTGCGCACTCCGCAATGGCTGGTAGGCCGCCACCGTCTCGCTGTCGGCAGTTGCGGGATATCCCTGGGGCGAAAGGAAAATCGTAGGCCGCACGGCCGACGGGTCCGCTTGTTCGGCTTCCGCGCTGGCCACGGCCACCTCGGCCTCTTTCTTGCCCTGCAAGCCCCACGCCGCCTCGCCGCTGGCCTGATACTGCAGCAGCCACACGAGGGCCGCTTCACACAGCGGACTGTAGGGGTTCTGCCGAATGAGCAGATCGTACACGGTCGCCGCCAAATCGGCTCGCCCGGCATCCAGCAGACTCTGCCCCAGTTCGAACAGGATCTCGCTGCCGATGGAAAGCTCCAAACCGCGGGTGAGACTCTCCACTTGACTCAACCACGCCGCTTCGGCGGGCGAGGATTCGGCCAGGTGTTGCAGCAATTGCTGCGTGTTCCGCCGCTGTTGCGCCAGTCGGCTGAGCATTCGCACGTCGCCGGGCGGCGGTCTCAGTTGACTGCGGCGGCATTCGCTGCCGACCGTGGCGTGCGTGCCGCTGAAGAAGTCGCGCTGCCCCAACTCGTCAGGAACGCGACTGACCAGCAAACGAAAACCGTAGGTCTGCGGCGGCTCCTCGTGCCGGGTTCGCACCAGCTGCCAGCCGCGGCGGGCATGGTCGACCAGCGAACCGCCAAGCCGCGGAGCTAATTGGGACGTCGTCAGGTTGACGTTGCCGGCGACGTTGCCGCCCAGCGAGCTGTAGACCTTCTTGACTTTCCACGGCGCCAGTCCCGCGCCGCCGATCTGCTCGGCGAACTGCGCCGCGTCGCCGGCCTTGTCGGTGGCGGCCAAGACGGCCTGATTCACCAGCTGCCCCAGCGGATCGTCGCCTCGCGGGCTAGCCGGTTCGGTGATCAAGATTTCGGGCCGCCACATGCGGATTTGCCGAACCACATGCGCTTCCAACGCTTCTCGGCCACGCGGACCGTGCCACCGCTCCCAATCCGCTACGATCGCGGTGGCCGGACGTTTTAGTCCGCTGTGCCGCAGAGGGAACTGCCATGCGGTATCGGCTTGCGAGCCCCCCACGGCGACCAGCGCCTCGTGCGTCCGTTCCCCCAGCGGCGTGGTATTCGCTGCCGCCGGATCCGGATGCGGTCGGGTGACCACGTCCACAACGCTCAGGTAACCTTCGTCGCCCGCCAGCTCGGCGAACAACTCGAGCGGAACCTGTCTCGCGTCGGCAAAGATTCCCAACAGCGCCGCGCGGGTGGCGCCTTGCCGCTGGATCTGCCAACTCCGCCCGCCGTCTCGCGTAACGAGAATCGTGCCCAAGGAGCCGACGGCCCAGCCGCGATCGGCGTCCAGGAAGGTCAGCGCGCGAATCGGCAGCGACTGGCCGGTGGAGAAACGGCCCCACGTGCGTCCGCCATCGGGACTGTGAAAGACGCTCGTCCCCGGAGCGCCCGCGATCCAGCAGGCGTCGTCCAGCACGGCCACCGTCCGACAATCGAACTGACGGATCGCCTCGGGCAGCGGCCCGGGCGGGGCCTGCCAGGATTTGCCGCCGTCGACCGTCAACATGGCTAATCCGCCGTCGCCCACCGCCCAGCCTACGCGCAACGGGCGCGCCGCTGCGCCGGTTCCGGAATCGGCCGATGACGCCGGCGGTGCCACCCGCAAGCATCGCACGCTGTGAACGGTACGTAATTCCGAACGCGCGGACTCCGCCATTTCCAGGCCGCCGGCCCCGACTCGCGCAACAGCTCCCTCGCCGCCACTCACAAGGCCTGTCGCGGCATCAAAAAAGTCGGCACTCCGCCAGCTGGCTGTCACGGCGGACGGAATCGAAGACCAGCTCAGCCCGCCGTCGCTGGTCGCCACGACGCCCGCCGGATACAGGTCCGACGCGCTGCCGACCGCCCAGCCGCGGCGCGAATCGAAAAAGCGGACGCGGCTTAATGCCGGCAAGGACAACCGCGGGATTTCCTCCCATTGCTCGCCGCCGTTCCGCGTCCGCAGCACGACGCCGCTGTTCTTGTGCGTAAAGGGGTGCGTCCAACCGCCCACGATCCAGCCGGAGCGATCGTCCAGAAAACAGACGGACTCCAGGCGGCAGTTGACCGGCGAGGCCTGCAGATGCCAATTCCGGCCGCCGTCCTTGGTGTGCAGAATCACCCCCCGATCGCCCACGGCCCAGCCGCGGTCGGGATCCAGGAAGCATACATCGCTCAATTCCGCATCCCGCAGAAACTCCTCCGGACTCGGCAGCCCCTGGGCCAGCGACGCCGTCGCCAGATTCGATGCGATCCACACTGCCGCCACTGCTAGCAAACGGGCAGCCCCCGTCCCGTCCGATCTTCCCTGACCTGACATACAAGCGTCTCCTCCCCCAGCCGTCGTGCGATGCCACGGGGGGAATTCTAACGAAACCCGGCAAACGCTCCTAGCCGCAAATCATCGCCAGGCCGAGTTCGCGTGGAAAAAGGGAGCTGCCGACGCGGTCACTTGCCGACCAGCCGCACCTTTCCGCCCGACGACCTTTCCGGCGACAACCTTTCCGGCGATGACTCTTGGATGTCCGCGCGGTTTTCGCTACGATTACAGGAGGACTGTTTGGAGCAATCATACGAGGCAAGGTGATGAATACATGCGTGCTTGATGCCGAGGTCGTCCGGATCCCGTCGTGGATTCTGGACCTCGATTCGTTCCGCCGTGGGGCGCGTTCGGACGAACTCCCGGAAGCGGGACGGATCTGATGAGAATCCTGGTTGCCGACGACGAAAAGATCAAACGCGTCACGCTGGCGGATGACCTGTCCGGCCAGGGGTACGAAGTGGTGACGGCGGCCGACGGGCAGCAAGCCCTCGAACTGCTGGACCGCGAGCTGTTCGACGTCGTGGTGACCGACATCAAGATGCCGAAATTGGACGGACTGGAGTTGCTCAAACGGGTCAAAGACAGCGGCTCGGCAGACGCAAAATTCATCCTCATGACCGCCTATGGCAGCATCCCCGTGGCGGTCGAGGCGATGAAGCTGGGGGCGACGGATTTTGTCACCAAGCCGTTCCGCAACGAGGATCTGTTTCCGATCATTCAGCGGATCGAGCAAGAGCGGCGCGAGGCGGGAGACGAGCCGGTTCCGGCGGCCGTCGATCCGGACGAAGATGACATCGACCGAGAGATCATCGGCCGTTCGGAAGCCATGCAGCGCGTCAAGCGGATGATCCGGATCAGCTCTCGGACCGACGCCAACGTGCTGTTGGTCGGCGAGACGGGGGTGGGCAAGGACCTGTTGTCGGCGGTGATCCATCGCCACTCGCACCGCGGCCGCGGCCCATTCGTCAAGGTCGGCTGTACGCTGTTCCCCGCCACGCTGATCGAAAGCGAACTGTACGGCCACGAGGAGGGCTCGTTCACCGGCGCCGATCAAGGCCGCAAGGGACGCTTTGAACTGGCCGAAGGCGGCACGATCTACCTGGACGACGTGGACGATATTCCGCTGGAGCAGCAGGCCAAGCTGTTGCGGGCGATCGAGGAAAAGGTTTTCGAACGGGTGGGGGGAAACAAGCCGCGCAAGGCCAACGTGCGGATCATCGCTTCGACCAAACTGAACCTGCTGGACAAGATTGCGGAGGGGACGTTTCGCCAGGACCTGTACTATCGCCTGGACGTGCTGCGGGTTCGTGTCCCGCCGCTTCGGGAGCGCCGCGAGGATATTCCGGCCTTGACCGAGCACTTGCTGCGGCGACTGGCGGGCAGCAGCGGCTACGATTTGGATTCCGCGGCGGTCGAGAGCCTGATCCGGCACCCCTGGCCGGGCAACATCCGCGAACTCTACCACACGCTGGAACGGACCCTGCTGGTCGGCGGCGGGCAGATCACCGCAGAGTTGCTGGAGGCCGAGATCGGCGGTCTGCCGTCGGACCGCGAACCGGGCTTGCTCAACGGCCAGAGCGGCCCGGCGGCGGGCGGATTCAAAGCGGCCATGGATTACGCGGAAAAACAACTGCTGCTCAACGCCCTGGAAGCCTGTGGCGGCAATAAGACGGCGGCGGCCCAATCGCTGGGCATGAAGCCCTCGACGTTCCGCGACAAGCTGGCCAAACACGGCCTGCGATAGCCCGCGGCCGGAGACTACGCTTGCGGGAGGATTTCCCCTATAATTCAGCGTCACGGCCGTAACCTCAAGCCCTCCACGAAACCAACCATGACGATCACGTTGACCGAGCCCCCAGCCCTGGAATTGGCACCTTACAAATCGCTGGACAACAGCGAACTCGCGGCCCGCATCAAGGCTGTGCGGGCCGCATGGGGTTCGCGGCTGGTGATCCTGGGGCATCACTACCAGCAGGACGAGGTGATCGCGCACAGCGACCTGCGCGGCGACAGTTTCCAGCTCAGCCGGCTGGCGGCGGACAGCGGGGATTGTCGCGCGATCGTATTCTGCGGCGTCCACTTCATGGCGGAAACGGCCGACATCCTGGCGAACCGCCCGGAAAAGCGAGCGGCCCGCGATGGCCAGCGGGTGACGGTCATCCTGCCCGACTTGGCCGCCGGCTGCTCGATGGCCGACATGGCGGCCATCGAGCAGGTCGAGGCGGCTTGGGAGGACTTGGGCGAGATCATCGACACGGCCGACGTCACCCCCGTGACGTACATCAATTCGGCAGCCAGCCTGAAAGCGTTCTGCGGCCGCCACGGCGGCATCGTCTGTACGTCGAGCAACGCCAAGGCGGTCCTCGAATGGGCCTTTCAGCGGACGCGCCGCGTGCTGTTCTTTCCCGACCAGCACCTGGGCCGCAACACCGCGCTGCGGATGGGCGTGCCGATCGAGCAGATGCCGGTGTGGAACCCGTACGAGCCGGAGTGGGGCGGCAACACCGAGGAAGCGATCCGCGCCAGCCGCGTGCTGCTGTGGCAAGGCCACTGCAGCGTGCATCAGATGTTCCGGCCCGAACACGTCCATCAGTTCCGCCAACAGATTCCCGGCATCCGGATCCTGGTCCATCCGGAATGCACCCGCGAGGTTGTGGACTTGGCCGACGAGTTCGGCTCGACGTACAAAATCGTCCAGGTGGTCGACCAGGCGCCGCCGGGCAGCAAATGGGCGATCGGCACCGAGTTGCACCTGGTCAACCGCCTGAAGAAGGCGCATCCCGAACAGGAGATCCACTTCCTGTCGCCCGTGCTGTGCATGTGCGCGACGATGTACCGGATCGACTTGGCGCACCTGTGCTGGAGCGTGGAAAACCTGGCTGCCGGCCGGCACGTGAACGTGATCGAGGTGGACGCCGAGACCAGCCGCTGGGCGATCGTCGCCCTGGAGCGGATGTTGCAGGTGACGTGATCCGCCCGCTGGTCCCAGATGCCGGCCAACGTGGTCCGCCGGGCCCCGGCGGCGCGACGGCCTGGAACGGTGCAACGAAGATTGTGGGTGAATCGAGAGCCCCTCAGACAACAAGAGACTTGACGATGACCATGCCGCCGCGATTCCGTTTTCTTTTCCTGCTGCTGTTGGCGATTTGCGGTTCTGCCGCGGGGCAGGACGAGGCGGTCTCGTACCGCCTTCCGCTGCTGGATGCCGCAAATCTGGACCGCTGGGTCGCCGGTGGCGGCGAATTCGTGGTGGAAGATGGGATCCTGAGGTTGAAAAGCGGCGCCGGATTCTTGCGGGCGCACCATCGGCTGACCGATTTTGTCTTGGAACTGAAATGGCGCGCAGGTTCGCCCGAAGTGCGCGGCGCCGTCTGTTTCCGCTCGCCGCTGCCCGAACCCGGCAAGGTGTGGCCTGATCGGTATCGAATCCAGTTGCGGCCGGGCTTGGAAGGCGACTTGGAAGGCACCGTGGCGACCGGCAAGCCCGCGTTGATCCAACCGGGCGAGTGGAACGAATTGCGGCTGAGCGTCGTCGGCGGTACGGCGTCGCTGGAGATCAACGGGCAGGGCGTGTGGACCTTCGACGGATTATCGGAATCCAGCGGTTGGCTCGGCTTGTACGCCGACGCGACCTGTGGCGGAACGCTCGAGTTCCGCGACGTCGTCGTCACGGAACTCGGCTTCCGCAGCTTGGCCAACGCCACGGACTTGAGCGGCTGGGAAGGCGGTGGTGGCGATGCCGCGCAATGCTGGAAAGTCGAAGACGGCTTGCTGCAGTGTACGGGCCAGAAAGGACCGTGGCTGCGAAGTTGCGAGGAATTCGACGATTTCAATCTGCGGCTGGAATACCGACTGCGGCCGGGCGGCAACTCGGGCGTCTATCTCCGCGTGCCGGCGGATGGCAACCACCATGGAGAAGGTTCCGGGATCGAAGTGCAGATCCTGGATGATGCGGCCGACCGCTACAAGAACTTGAAACCGTACCAGTTCACCGCCAGCTTGTACGCGATCGTCCCCGCCGATCCGCGCGTGGCTCGGCCGGCGGGTGAGTGGAATACGATGGAGATCCAGTGCCGCGGTACGACCTACCGCGTGACCCACAACGGCGTGGACGTGATTGCCGCGGACGAGCACGCCGCCCCGGAACTTCGACAGCGGCGGGTCGCCGGACACTTGGGCTTGCAGAATCACAGCGAAGAGGTCTGGTTCCGTCATCTACGGATCGGGCCGGCGGAGTGAACGGCGACAGCGGCCGAGCGGTTGAGCTGTCCGCGGTGTGTCGCGGCGAGCGTGACGCACCGCCGGGCAAGCCGGCGATAGCCTGACGGACCTACCCCCTGCCCGTACCGTATCTCGTTACCACCTGGCAATCTGGGCAAGAGCTTCCTGTTGCTGCAAGTCTACGGCGGATAGGGGAATTTCTTGTTGTATCAGCGTGGTCCGTCGATGATGACTGCTGAAGTCGTGCCGGTGTGCGCGGCTGGAACGGTTGTGCCTGCTAGCATAGGTCATTCCTTGCGGACCGAGACGACATGGAGCGGACCCTTCGTCGCCATCTGATTCTCCTCCTGGCTGTGGCCGTTGTGCATGTCGGATGCGCCGTTCGCACCCAGCCGGAGCTGGATTTCGGGCCGCCTGATTTGGCGCATTTCCATCAGTTCGCCACGGCGATCGAATACCCTGACGCGGCGTGTCAGGTTTGCGACCGTCTTGCTCAGACCCCGCCGCCGCTGACCTTGTCCGAGTCCGAGCCGCCGCCGTTTCGGGACTTGACGTTGCAGGAGACCGTGGCCACCGCCCTGGCCACTTCGGAGGTGCTCCGCGACATGCAGGGCCTGGTGCTGTTGTCGCCGCAGACGCTACGCACGGTTCAGGACCCGGCGATTCGGGACACGGATCCGATCACCGGTGTCGAGGCGGCTTTGAGCGCGTTCGACGCGACGTTCGAATCGCGGGCCTTTTTCGAGAAGAACGACCGCGCCCTAAACAATGTATTCTTAGGCGGCGGCACACGCATCCTGACACAGGACTTGCATGCCTACAGTGCGGGCATCACCAAACGCACGGCCGTGGGCACGAATTTCGCCTTGCGTCACAACCTGTTCTACGACTTGAACAACGCGCCGGGCAATGACGATCCGAATCGCCCGTGGGACGTGAATTTCGAGGCCGAGGTCCGGCAGCCCTTGCTGCAAGGTGCGGGCGTGGAATTCAACCGCATCGCTGGCCCCAACGGCGCGCCGGGCCGGTTTCACGGCGTGTTGCTGGGGCGGTTGAACACGGACGTCAGCCTGACCGACTTTGAAATCGGCGTCCGCGATTTTGTCAGCGACGTCGAGGATGCATATTGGGAGCTGTATTACGCCTATCGCGACTTGGACGCCAAACGAACCGCCCGCGATCGGGCGTTGGAGACCTGGCGGCGAATTCACGCCTTGTACGTGAATGGACGCCGCGGCGGCGAAGCGGAAAAGGAAGCGCAGGCCCGCGAGCAGTACTTCCGTTTCCAGGAAGAAGTCCAGACGGCGCTCGGCGGCCGCCAGCTGGACCACAGCCGTTACGAGTCGTTCCGCGGAACCGGTGGCGTTCAATCGACCGAGCGGCGGCTGCGGCGGCTGATGGGAATTCCGATCAGCGACGGCTCGCTGCTGCGGCCCAGCGATGAACCGATGCAGGCCAAGGTGGTCTTCGATTGGAGCGAGGTGCTGGTCGAATCGCTGGCCCGCCGAGCGGAATTGCGGCGGCAGCAGTGGTTGATCAAACGCGGTGAATTGCAGCTAGCCGCGACGCGGAATTTCCTGTTGCCGAGATTGGATGCCGTGGGCCGCTATCGCTGGCGCGGCCTCGGGCACGATCTGTTGGACCCGAACGGCAACTCGCTCGACCGCTTCGACAACGCTTACGGCAACTTGACCAGCGGCGATTTTCAGGAGTGGCAGTTGGGTGTCGAATGCACGGCGCCGCTGGGGTTTCGGCAAGGCCATGTGGCGGTGCGAAACGCGGAACTGCTGTTGGCGCGCGAGCGGGCGATCCTGGAAGAGCAAAAGCGGGAGGTCGTTCACGATCTGAGCGGGGCGTTCGCCGACGTCGAGCGAACCTACGTCGTCTCGCAGACGAATTACAACCGGCGGATGGCAGCCCGCGAGCAAGTGCGGGCCTTGGAAGCCGTTTATGAAGACGCCGACGAGAACGAGAAGACACGACTGCTGGACTTGCTGTTGGACGCCCAACGCCGACTGGCCGATGCGGAAAGCCAGTATTATCGCTCGCGGATCGAATACACGTTGGCGGTCAAGGGCGTCCATCGGCAGAAGGGTTCGCTGTTGGACTATAATGAGATCTTCTTGGCCGAGGGGCCCTGGCCGGGGCAAGCCTATCGAGACGCTTGCCGTCGCGACCAACTGCGATCGGAGCCGCGATGCCTGAACGACTATCGCCTGGCGCGCGCGCCGATCGTCAGCAGCGGTCCGTACGCCCAAGACACCGCCGGGATGGATGCCGAGTCCGTGACGCCCGGCCCGGCGGCACCCGAGCCTGCCAGCCAAGACGCGCTTGCACCGCGCCCCACGGTTGCTCCGCCCCCGCCGCAGCGACTCTCGCCGACCGACGCGGCGGCGGCCAGCTGGACGCGGCCTCTGCGATTGCCGCGACTGCCGGAATCGGGGGCCGCATACGAGGGCCTGAACACCGGATACGCAGGCGATCCCGAACGCAGGTAGTTCCCCGGACCGTCTGCACCATCGTAGACACGGGCTGCCGGCCTATGTCCAATGACGATAACTCGTTGGTTTTCGCTCCCAATGCCAGGCAGGCTGCCCGTCGCGACGCTTCCATCAACAGCTCGCCTGGTTGGTGGGAACGCTACGCAAAGGGTGCCGAGATGTCCGAAGACGAAGTGTTTGTGCTGGCGACCAGCGGTGTTTTGGGCGTCATGCTTTGGCTGCGCTGGTTCCGCCACTGCCTGGTGATCTCTTGGCTGCGATCCGGGCTTGGCCTGCGGCTAGCCGTGATCGGCATTCCTGCGGCATGTGGAATGTTGCTGTGGCTGACGCTACGTCATTTGGCGGCGCACGACGTCCGCGATTCGCCGGTGTATTTGGCATTTTACCTGGTGTTCGGCGCCGCCTGGGTCGGTGTGGGCGCTTCGCTGCAGACGCTGTTGGGGTTAAGCGTTCGGGACGATGTCCTGGAACGTCGCAACGCGGCGGCCGCTTGGGCGGCGGCTGGCGGACTGGCCGGACTGACGCTGTGCTACGCCGGCGCCAACATCGGCGACGGTCCGGGGTGGTGGGTGGTGTTGTATTCGGCGCTGTTGTCCACCGCCGCCCTGCTGGCGCTGTGGGCGGTCTTGGAACAGCTGACTCACGTGTCCGAGTCCGTGACCGTGGAACGCGACGTGGCTTCCGGGCTGCGGCTGGGCGGATTTCTCGTGGCCGCGGGGCTGATCCTGGGCCGCGCCGTAGCGGGGGATTGGGTATCGATGTTTGCGACCAACGCCGAGTTCCTCGGGGCGGCTTGGCCGGTGCTGGTACTGCTGCTGTTGGCCGTGCCTTGCGAGTGGCTGTGCCGGCCTGGCATCGAGCATCCGCAGCCCGCTTGGTTCTTGTTCGGGTTGCCGCCCTTGGTGATCTACGTGGGCGGCGCGGTGCTGTGGTTGATGCAAGTGGGGTTGGGACCATGAGTGCGGTGATGTGGGCCGGAACGCCGCTGGCAGCGGATACCTACGCGGCCGTGCGACGAACCACGATTCTTCGCTGCGGCAAGTGGGATCCGCAGTTCGAAGACCTCTCGGTCTTGTGCGAGTTTCCCATCGTGCTGCGCCGCAGCGAGTGGCAGCGCATCGCCGCCCTGGCGGAACAGTTGGCGGCGGAAACGCTGGCGGCCGAGTGCGAATTGGTCCGCCGACCGGAGTTGCATCCGCGGCTGGGCCTGCCCCGCGCCGTACGCCGGGCATTGCGGCGTGCGGCGGCGAGTGCCCCCGAAGACGGGCCCCGCGTCATGCGATTTGACTTTCATCTCACGACCGCAGGCTGGCGGATCACCGAGGTCAACAGCGACGTGCCCGGCGGGTTCATCGAAGCCTCGGGGTTTGCCCGCGAAGTGGCCGTTTGTTATCCCTCGTTGCGACTCGCCGGGGACCCGGCGGCGGCTTATGCCGACGCTTGGGAGCGGCGACTCGGTCCCGGAGCCCTGGTCGTGCTCGCCCATGCCACCGCGTACACGGACGATCGACAGGTGATGGTCTACCTGAGCAAACAGCTGGAGGCCCGCGGTTTGCGTTCATGCCTGGCCAGTCCGGCGGACTTGGTTTGGCGTGCTGGACGGGCTGCCGTCCAGACCGCGTGGCACACGGGCGAGGCGGCCGGGGTGCTTCGCTTCTTTCCTGCCGAATGGTTGCCGAACCTTCCCCGCCGCTGTGGCTGGGAACACTTTTTTCACAGCAGCCGCATCCCGTTGAGCAATCCGGCGACCGCGCTGTTGACGCAGAGCAAGCGGTTTCCGCTGGTCTGGCCGCAACTGCAAACGCCCTTGCCCCGCTGGCGGAACTTGTTGCCGGAGACCGTCGCCCCGAACCAGCGTCAAACCGAGGCTTGGGACGATTGGGTTTTCAAGCCCGCGCTGGGACGCGTCGGCGAGGACGTCGCGATCCGGGGCGTGACGGGCGAAGACCAGTGGAAGCGGATTCGCAGAGCAATCCGCTGGTCCTCCGGCGACTGGATCGCGCAGCGGCGTTTCGAAGCGGCAGCGGTGACGGGGCCGCAGGGTCCGGTGTTCCCGCAAGTTGGCGTGTATACCGTGGACGGCGCGGCGGTGGGCATCTACGGCCGGCTCGCCCGCCGGCCGCTGATCGATTGCTGGTCCCAGGATGTGGCGATATTGATCGAGGAATAGTTGGGGAGGAAACGCATGACCAAGGAAGAACTGTTCGACATCTGGGCGCCGGAAGACGCGGTTTGGTCGGCTTGGGTCAAGCCGGTCCTGTTTGCCCAGCAGACGATCACCCGCACGGAGATGTCGTCGTCGGAAGAATGGCTGACGGCGGATGCCCATTGGGCGCCGCGGGCTCATGACAAGACGGCTCTGGTCGTCGATCTGCCGGGGACTCAATCGCTGCTTACCGGCCTGGCACTAGCCGCTCGCGGTTACCGCCCCGTGCCGCTGTACAACGCCTGCAGCGGCGTGTCGGCGGCGGTCCCGATGGAGCCTATCCTCGAGTTGATTGCCCGTGCCGCACCCTACCTGGCCGGACGGTTTCTGCCAAACAACGCCCCGCCCGCGTTCTTGCTGGATGCGAAACGCTGGCACGGAACGATGACCCCGCTGCCCGGGTCCTTTGACAACCGCTGGCTGGTATTCCCGCAAGATTTCCCCTCGGCCAACTTCCTGCGCTCCCACGCGGTTCAGTCGGTGCTGCTGGTTCAACCCCAGGCGGGCCAGCCGCAGAGCGATCTGGCGCATGTGCTGCTGCGTTGGCAGCAAGCCGGCGTGCCGCTGCATGTCGTGACACCGGCGCCCGGCGCCGCGCCACAGCCGCTGCAAGTCCAACGTCCCAGCATGTTCCGCTGGGCATGGCATCGCGTCCTCGCTTCCTTCGGCCTCCGCCGCAACAGCGCCGGCGGTTTCGGCGCCATCGTGCCGATGCCTTCGTCAAGCTCCGGATAGAGGATTCGGACAACGATGGAATAACTTTGGCTGGATTTCTTACCGCCCCCAAGGTTATAAAGGGGAACGAGCGATGTTCCAGTCTTTTTTCGCAGCCCTGCAACGCGACGACTGCCTGTAACCCCAGCGAGGTACCGATGCGCCCGTGGATTCTGGCCGAGACAACGTACGCCCATACCCGAGCCAACCGTTACGAGGTGGCCGTGTTGCCGTTGGGCGCCACCGAACCCCATAATCTGCACCTGCCGTATGGCACGGACACCTTGGAGGGCGACACCGTCGGCTGCGAAATCTGTGCAGCGGCACACCAGCGCGGCGCGAAAGTGGTCCTCCTGCCCACCGTTCCTTACGGCACCCAAACCAACATGCGTCAGATGCCGCTGGCGCTGAACGTGAACCCCTCCACGCTGGACCGTTTCGTCACCGATTTGATCGAATCCTTGTGCGACAGCGGCATTCGGAAAATTCTGCTGCTGAACAGCCACGGCGGGAACGAGATGAAACCGTTGTTGCGAGAACTGAGCGGCAAGACGCCCGCACACCTGTTTCTCTGTAACTGGTACAAGGCGCTGACGGACCAGTACCGCCAGATCTTTGCCCAACCCGACGATCACGCCGGGGAGATGGAAACGTCCATCGCGCTGGCCTATTTTCCCGACTTGGTCCTCCGCAACGACGAGGGAGGCTTGGCGGCAGACGAGGGCCGCACCGCCTCGACGCGATTCCAGGCGGTGAACGAAGGCTGGGTGTCCATCACGCGGCCCTGGCATCTGTTGACGACCAACGCCGGCTCCGGGAATCCTCACGCCGCCACCGCCGAAAAGGGACGCCGCTTGATGCAAGTGCTGGTCGACCGCCTGGCGACGTTCTTGGTCGAACTGTCCGAGGCCCCGTTGGACGAGCGGTTTCCGTTCTAACGACTGTCGGAACAGGCTCAGACGTACAGAATTCCGTTTTCGCGGTTTGCGAGCGAACGGTACGCAAAAGTCTTCATCCGCGAAAACTGAATTCTGTACGTCTGAGCCCTGCCCCCCAATCCAATCCCTCACGACAACCGATCCACCGAACTGACAAAATGTTCGCCCACCTCGCGACGGATGCAGCCTTCGCCCAGCAGTCGGCGGACGGATTCGTCCAGGGTCACCATGCCGTCGCTTCGGCCGCTCAGGATATTGTTGTCGATCGACTCGATCTTGCCAAAGCGAATGGCGGCGGCGATCGGGCTGTTGTTGAACATCACCTCCAGCGCCAACACGCGTTTGTCACCTTTGCGGACGCTGGGCAACACTTGCACCCAGATATCCTGCTCCGCGGAGCAAACTCGGACAGGGACTACCTCGTCATACGGTTCAGCCAATTGCGGAGGCGCCGTCACTAGAAGGTCGTTTCCTCGATAGAATTCGACTCGTGGGACGCGTTGGCGGACCAATAGCCACAGGGCATAGACCAAATGGTACTCCGTGCCCTTCAGATTGTTCCAGTCGCCGACGATCTCTTTGCGGAGCAAGTCATCCATTTTGCATCGTCAGGCTGATTCGTGAGGATCCTGGAGGTCACATTTCGGTTGTTCTTCGGGCGACTTCTGCGTTGAATCCGGGGACTAGCCCGGACGTCCAAAACGATCCCTTCGAGCTGGAAAACCTGGCGGAGCAGTCGGAGCATCGCGAGACGCTCGAGCATCTCCGGCAAACGCTGGCCGACTGGGCTCAGCAGACCGGCGACGCGTTGATCGACCGTGGAAAGATACTGCCTTCGGCCGATTAGTCTGCAGCAGGCTTCCATTTTCGCTACCGACCCGTTACGCTCGAAGGCAACTTCCTGGCGATGGAGGCGGTCTGCGACAGGCTGCTGCCCAGTTGGGGCGGACGCGTGCGAGTGTCCCCGCCGTCCGCCAGGAATGGGCAAACGTGTCGCTCGCGGAGCTGCGCGCAGAAGGCGGCTTCCGCGCGCAGCGCCGAACTCAAGAAGTATTCTATTGATGATCCCATTCACGACACCGTCACATTCCTGGATTCGTTCCTTGCGGCGAAATCATCGTGGGCAGATGGAGTTACGCTTTGCCGCCTGCCTGGTCGCGATGCTCGCACCGGACGTTTTTAATCGAACTGACGAACACGGCAGGCCGTCGTCAGGTCGTCTGGTATCATCCCGCGTTTGCCAACCGCTGTATCTACGCGCGGAACGATAAAGAGATCGTCTGCGCGGACCTGTCGCGGCCCGATTGAGCGGTTTTCAATCGGTCGCATCGTAGTCACTCCGTGGAGAACGATCATGCTCACCGATCTTGCCCTCGTCGTACTTGCCTGTTTGGCTGCCGATGCCCGTTCTGGATTGGATGTGGACGCGCGTGGATTCACCGCCGGTTTTGACGCCGGGACTCTCGTGCGATTGGTGGATGCGGATGGGACGCCGTACGTAGTTCCGGCCGACAGACCGGCCGGACTGGGCGTCCATACGCTATCGGGCGAGTTTCACGCTGGTGCCGGCAACGGACCGGGACGCCTGGGGGCGGATGGTCGTGCGGTTCAGCCATGTACCGATTTTCCCGGTCTGGATGGGGTGAGTGCCGAGTGCGATGTGTCGCTGGACAAGGAGGCGGGAGAGATCGTCTGTCGGCAAGCGGTGCGGGCTGTGACAAGCGGGGCCGAAAGACCCGTGGCGGGCGTGTGGGGCGTCAGTTGGTCGATCGGGCGGATTCCGCTGAACTTTGCCATCCTGGTGCCCGGAAGGTCTGGGGTTCGACTGACGGCGGACAGCCCTGGACGCAGGCAAGAGTTCGATTATCCGATCGGCTGGGAGGCCCAGTTGGTCATTGTCGAGGGTGAGGAACGTGGCTTCTACGTCTGGGCCGAGGATGCGCGCGGACGGTTCAAGCGGCTGGTGGTCGAGCGGCATCGCGATGGCTGGCAACTGACGCTGGTGACCATCAACCACGCGCCATTCGACGACTTGACGGCCTGCGAGTCGGTCCCGTGGCGATTGGGTGTCTACCAGGGGGATTGGCGCGTGCCGGCGCGACGGTACCGAGCGTGGATGGAGCAGCATTTCCAGCCGGTGCCGATCGAGCAGCAAGAACCCGCGTGGGTCGGCGATATCCGCTGCATGGTGATCATGGGGCTGGACCGGGCGATGCTGGCCGAGTTGCCCAAACGGCTGGATCCCGTGCAGACGATCCTGTATATCCCCTCGTGGCGGTCGGCCGGCTACGATCGGGACTATCCGACGTACGACGCTCCGTTTGACACGCTGGAGCCGTTTGTCCAACAGGCCCACGCGTTGGGGTTTCGCGTCATGCTGCACGTGAACTACTTTGGCGTGGACCCGAAGCATCCGTTGTACAAACAGTTCGAGCGATACCAGGTTCGCAGTCCCTGGGGCGAACACGAGCGCCAGTGGTGGCTTTGGGAACGGGCCGAACCCGAGATCCGTTTCGCCTACATCAATCCGGCCTGCCGGGCGTGGCGCGAGTATTTTGTGAGGCAGATGGCAACGCTGTGCCGGCGATACGCGATCGACGCCTTGCACCTGGACCAGACGCTGTGCATCTTCAACGATCACAACGGTCTGATCGACGGCATGTCAATGATCGACGGCAATCTCGCTCTGCATCGCGAGCTGCGCGAGGCGTTGCCGGAGGTGGCGCTCAGCGGCGAAGGGTTGAACGAAGTCACTTATCGGTACGAAGCGTTTGCTCAACGTCATGCCTGGGGCATCAACCACGCGGACGGAACCTGGAGCCGCCGGCCGCTCGGTTGCGCTCATCCGATCAGCTCGTACCTGATGCGGCCCTACACGGTGATCAACGGGTATCTGGGCTGTGCGCCGCCCACGCAAGGGCAATTGTACGCGGCTTGGAACGACGCCCATGAACACTGGGGCGTGATCCCGACACTGAAGCCGAATCTGGATCAGTTGCGCAGTCCCACCGATTTCTCTCGGCAATTCTTCAATGAAGCGGATTTCTGGCTCCGCAATCGCTTGCAGATTGACCTCGAAGCGTCGTGGCCCGCGGACGTGGCATTCCCGTTTCGCACTGCCGATGGGCGGCGAGCTGTGCGGACGGTGGACGGCCGCTTTCTGTGCGAGAACCGCGAGATCAGCCACACGGTTGCCGGCGTGGGACAACTGGCGACGACCGGAACGATTCCCGGTTGGCGGGCTTACGACGACGAGCGGCTGTTGGGCTTGGATCCGGAGCGCTGGTATCCGTGCTTCGCCGGGCCACGCGATCCGAACGTGTTTCACGTCGCGATGATGCCCGACGATGTGATCTGTGAAGCGGTCGTGAGTCGCGACGAATTGGCCGTGTTTCGTTCGCGCAGCCGGGATGCGATCGTGGCAGATCTGGTCGCGCGGCTGGATAGCGCCGCGTGCGGATCGCGCCCGTTTGACGGTCCGCCCAGCCAATGGGTCGGCGGGGGGACCGCCGAGGATGGCGGCTCGTTCCAGGACCAGGACGACGGTGTTCTAGCCGCACATCCACCGTGGAAAGCGGTTGGGAAGGATCCGGCGACGGGAGCGACGCATTCCGGCGGGACAGGCATCGCTTATGCTCGATTTCAGGTAGATCTGCCCGCTGCGCCGCAATTGCTCTTGGTCAGTCAAATCAGCTTGGCACGCGGAGCCACGCAGCCGAATCGGTCGGACGGCGTGACCTTTATTATGGCCGCCGCCGCAGACGCGACGCGACTGGAGCGGCAGTGGCATCACGCGTCGGAAGACCTGCGGCAGATCGAGTTGGACATCACGCCCTTGGCCGGCCAGGCGGTTACCGTCGAGTTGGCCGTGGATCCCGGTCCCGAACGATCGGCCAGCTACGATTGGGCCCGCTGGACCAGCCCGCGAATCGAACGTCACGGTCAACGGCTGGCGACGGTCGGGTTTGCCGGTCCGGTTCCGTATGCGATGGCCGTCGATGCATGCGGCCTGCAGCCGATCCGCCGCGAGGGCTCTGCGCTGATGGTCAGCGCGCTGCAGCCCGGCTCGGTCTTTCTGCTCCACCAGCAACCGCCGCAGCGTCCTCTGCCGATCAATCTGGCAGACCCGCCTCGAACGGTCGTCTTCGTGGACGATTCCGGGCGAGAGTTGATCAGCCCCGAGCACGCCACCGTGCGTCCGGAACGGCTCACCGTGGGCGGAGTAACCAAAGACGGCCTGTTCGCCCATCCGCCGAACCAGGGGCGCACGATCGCCTACATCCCGGTGACCTTGCCCAGCCAGCCGTCGCATCTGTCCTGCGCGATCGGCGTGCGCGACGGTTCGACCTCCGAAGGCGTGGTTTTCGCGGTCGAAGCGAACGGTGCGGAATTGGCCAGGCGACACATACTTCCCGGCGCGTGGGAGACGCTGTCGATCGACCTCTCGGACCTGGCCGGCAAACCGGTCGTCCTCGGTCTGGTGACCGACTCGGACGGCAGTTTCAGCTGCGACTGGGCCTGCTGGGGCGAACCGATGGTGCAGAAGGCCGAATCGCACGAGGATGGACAATGTCCCACGCGATGAACCTGCAGCACTTCAACGGAGCCGCTTCCCGGCCGGACGCACCACCGATTCCACTGCAGGGTGTCTGGACGCGGGACGACGGCGATCTGGCTCCGTGGAAAGGCGACTTCCATCACGACCTGAACACGCAGATGACCTACCTGGCCTATCACACGGCACGCTGGCCTGGACCGGCTACAGCTTGTCGTGGTTCAGTTGCCTGGCGGCTCGCGCCGGACGGGCCGACGAGGCGTTGCGGTACCTGGTGGGGTTGCCGCCGACGAGATCGCGGCCGTGCATGTCATGAATCGCGTGGTCAGGCGGTGTTTTCTGCTGGGAGACGATGCGGTCACGGGGGAAGAGTTTCTTTACGCGGCCTGGGGTAAGGAACCACGCGGGGAGTCTCCGCGTTCGCGTCCAGCAGCCAAATCCGGCGGGTGTGGAAGTACTTTACCAGCCGCCGGTCGGCATCGGGTCCCATCGAGCGCGCCCAGACCACGCGAGACGCGTCGATGTCCGCCTCGTTATAGACCCATTCGTAGGGCACCGCATGATCGGGCAGAAAACCGCGCGTCGCGCAGCAGCCACGCCGCGACGGCCAAGGCGAGCGGCAGGCACGCGGCGAGTCCTTCGAAGGGGCGGGTGTTGGCCAGGATGGCCAGCCCCGCGGCCATCGTCAGGGCTGGTGAATCACGTGAAACGTCTCGAAATGCTCCCACCGCGGATGGGGCGGATTGGTCAGACGCCCGCGGGCGATCGTATCCGCGGCAAGCAAATAGCTGAATTCGTCATGCACCGTCGGCACGGGCCGGCGCAGCAGGGACGTTCCCAAGGCGATCAGAAAGGCCAAACCGCCCACCAAGACGATGGCCAGAGTCCGGCGTCGCGCAAGCCACCGCCCGCGGGCCGCGAGCCCGTGGACCAAGTCAGGGCACCAGCGGGCGACGGCCAAGCCGCCCCCCAAAGCAGGAAGGAACAAGAGGAACTGAGACAGCAAGATGAAAGTCAACGCCCGGGGCATGCGAGCTTCGCCAGAAAATGAAGCGAGCGGTCGAAGAGCAGGGAGGCCGGCCAGGGGTAAAGGCGGAGACGGTCCAGCCATACGATCGTGTCGAGTCCCAGGATGGCAAAAGCCTCACGCCAGCGTTCGGGCGGCCAATAATGGTACGGCAACGCCACGCCATGCCGGCCGCTACCTCCGCGCCACGTTCAAAATGCTGACCAGGCAACTGGACAGGATCGTTTGAAAACCGAGGGCCGCCAAGGTGACTCCCGGAATGACCAGCCGCATCGTGCTCGGATAGTCCAGTGAGCCGAAATGGGCTGCCTCCCATTTCCACACCGCGGTCGCAAGCAGGGCGAGTCCCGCCAGCAGCCCCCCCGTCCCCGCCACCAGGCCCCGCTCGAGTGTAGCTACGCTTAGGAACCGGCGGAGCCGCGCATCCGGCGGTAAAATTCCCTCGGCCGCGGCAAACGTTTTGGCAAAGACCGCGAATTGGACCGATTGATACCCCAGCAGTATGGCCAAGCTGGCGAACAGCAAGGTGTGAGCATCCAACTTGGCCCCGAGAATCGTGACGCCGGGCATGGCCAGACCGTAGCCGGCCAGTCCCAACAGGATCAGCAACAGCCCCGGAATCAGGAACAGCCACCGTGGGCTGCTCATCAGCAGGAACCGCAGCGTCCGCCAGCCGTCGCGGAAGGTCCGCAGATGAGGCGCCCGCGACTTGCGACCGTCGGGATGCAGCGTGATGGGAAGCTCCGCGAACTGCTGCCCCACTAGACTGGCCTTGATGATCATCTCCGTCGCGAACTCCATACCCGTACAGCGGAGTCCGAGCTGATCGTAGCTGCATTTGCAGAACCCTCGCAGCCCGCAGTAGATGTCGTTGATCGGAGCCTGGAACATCCATCGGGCCATCCAGGAGAAAAAGGGGTTGCCGATCCAGCGGTGCAGCGGCGGCATGGCGTCCGGCAGAACCCGTCCGCCACCGCGCGACAGGCGGCAGCCTTGGACCAGATCGTAGCCCTCGCGCAGCTTCCGGACGAAACGCGGTACCTCGCCAAAGTCGTAACTGTCGTCGGCATCTCCCATCACCACGTACCGTCCTTGGGCCGCGGCAATTCCGGCCATCAGCGAACTGCCGTATCCGCGCTGGGCCACATGCACGACCCGGGCATCCAACGCGGCGGCGATGTCCGGCGAACCGTCGGTGCTGCCGTTGTCGGCCACGACGATCTCTCCCGCAATATCGTGCTCGCGCATCGCCCGCTGCGCCTTGCGAATGCAGGTCGCCAGCGTCTCCGCTTCGTTCAGGCAAGGGATGACCACCGAGACCTCGATCTCGGCGGTCTGCCTGCGTGACGGCTGCGTTGACATAACCGCAGGGCTGGACAGCACCAACGTTTGGACCATAGCACCATGTCCCCCATTTCATGAACCGAAAGCATGCAATCTCGATGCTTTCCACCAACGCTCCTGCAATTCACGCACCGCGCACAACCGAACCGGTTGCTTTCGAGAAGAAGGCAACTTTTTGCCGTCCGGACCCCCGCGACGTCCGCAGGGTTCCCCTGCACCTCCCTGGTGAATGCAGCTTTTCGGCAACATCGGTTAACAAACGGAAACATCCGGCCAAGAAGGTTTGCGGGGCGCCCCGATGCCTCTCGGGCCAGGACACTTTGGGGCCAACCTCTCATCCCCATGATTGGATCACACCCTGGAGCTGGCCGGAAAACGCGGCTCCGGACTTTGCAGGACTTGTTGGATTTGCGAGACTTGCGTTCGCCAGCCATTTCAACCATCCTGCTGGGGGGAAATGACATAGACCAAGTCCCACAAGCAAAGCTAGAATAGGGCCTTCTTTTTTGCTCTTGCGTTTTCGGGGTTGCCTACCAGGGAAAGACATCATCCATGACCACCGGGAAGGACTTTGCCCAAATGGAGTGGGGCGATGCGCTGGCCGACGACTGCCGCCAGATTGTGCGTTTGGCGATTCGAGAAGATCTGGACCGCAGTCACGATTGGACCAGCGTCGCGCTGGCGCCGGCGGATGCCCGCGGACATGCAGCGATCGTCGCCAGGCAGGAAGGCATCGTGGCCGGTCTGCCGATGGCCCAGTTGACGCTCGAAGAGATGGACGTTGCAGTAACGTTGAAGTCCCGCATAGCGGATGGACAGCCCGTTGCCGCCGGGGATGTCGTAGCCGAACTGGACGGTCCCGTTCGAGAAATGCTGACCGCGGAACGTCTGCTGCTGAACCTGCTGGGGCGTCTCTCGGGCGTGGCCACGCTGACGCGGCTGTTCGTCGATGCGGTCCGGGGAACATCGGCTCGAATCTACGACACGCGCAAGACCACGCCGGGTTGGCGGCGAATGGAGAAATATGCTGTCCGCTGCGGGGGCGGACGGAACCATCGGACCGGGCTGTTCGACGCGGTTCTGATCAAGGACAATCATTTGGCCTGGATGCCGCTTCGCCCGGGCGAAGCTGTCCGCCGCGCGCGGGAATTCCTGCGGTCGGTGCTCCGCGATCCCGTCGAGGCCGAGACGATGATCGTCGAAGTCGAAGTCGACACGCTGGAGCAGTTAGACGAAGCCCTGCCTGCCGGCCCCGACCTGGTGCTGTTGGACAACATGTCGCTGGACCAATTGCGGCGTGCGGTGTCGCGGCGAAACGCGGTGGCCCCCGGGATCGAGTTGGAGGCCAGTGGCGGGGTCGACCTGCGGACGGTCCGCGGGATCGCCGAGACGGGCGTCGATCGCATCAGCGTGGGGGCCCTGACTCACTCGGCGGGCGTTCTGGATATCGCCTTGGATTGGAGCGTCTGAGATGACGGATTCGAGTTCGAAGACGGAAGAAGTCGTCCAGCGGCTCCGCGTGCAGTACAACGAACTGGCGGAGTTGGCGGGGTCTTTGGCCCATGAGATCAAGAACCCGCTGTCCGTGATCCGGATGAATATGGAACTGCTGGGCGAGGACTTTGCGGACGCCCAGACGCCGGAGGATCGCCGCGCGCTGACCAAGATCGAAACGGTCCAGAAACAGTGTACGCGGCTGGAAAACCTGCTCCGCGACTTCCTCAAATTCGCTCGTCTCCGCGATCTGGATTTGTCTCCCGGCAGCTTGAACGAAGTGGTCGACCGCGTGCTGGCGTTCTTCGAGCCGCAAGCGAAACAGTCGGACATCGAGTTCATTCGTTTCTTGGATCCCGCCTTGCCGAGTATCAAGCTCGACGAACAGACGCTGCATGCCGCCTTGCTGAATCTGGTCAAGAACGGCCTCGAAGCCATGCCCGAGGGCGGCCAGTTGTTGGCCCGCACGCGTCTCACCCGTCACGGCGTGGCCCTGGACCTGATCGACACCGGCTGTGGGATGGACAGCAAGACGGCCATGCGGATGTTCGAGACGTTCTTCTCGACGAAGAACGGCGGAACGGGACTGGGCCTACCGACCGCGCGCAAGATCATCGAGGCGCACGGGGGGCGGATCAGCGTACAGAGCGAAGTCGGCCGCGGGACTCAGTTCACGATCGAGTTCCCCCAGCCGGCGCGGATCCTTTAGATCTTCCCCCGTACGCCAATCATAACCTACATTTCTTTGGCAACTCGATACCTCGCGAGCGTCCGGCCTATTGCTGCGGGCGGATTCGCTCCTGCGGGTTGAGAGGATTGCCGGGATTTCGCCAAGAAGATTCGTCCGAGTCTCTCCCGTTGCGATTTCGCCCTGGACGCCGCTTGTTGAGGGGGGGCGTCTGCCGATCGCCGCCGCCCGAGGATATGCCCATGCACTGTCACGAACTCGCTCGACGCATCGAACACCTGCAACCCGAAGCGGACGTGCGCAACGTAGCCCGTCTGTGTTTGTTGCTGACGAATGCAACCCCGGACATCGGGCAACTTCAAGACGATGCACAACTGACCGCCGCCTGGCAGGAGATGTACCTCCGCTTGCAGGCGACCGCGGACCAGCATGCTGCGATGACGGAAGAACTGGACAGCCTGGCCCGTTCGGACCCGAAACGGTTTACTTCCGATCAGATTTGGGTCCTTATTCGCGCCATTAAAGTGCAAAGCCAAATCCTTCAGATGTACCTTGGCGAGCCGGTGTTGTCGGTGTAGAACTACTCCGATGAAACCACAACTCGTTCCAGGGATCTTCGTGACCGGCACGGACACCGGCATCGGCAAGACCTACGTAACCGCTTGCATCGCGAGAATGCTGCGGCAGCGCGGCGTGCGGGTGGGCGTTTACAAGCCGGTGGCCAGCGGTTGCGTCTTGCATGACGGACAATGGATCAGCGAAGACGCCGTGACGCTGTGGGAGGCAGCCGGGCGGCTCGGCAGTCTGGAAGCGGTCTGCCCACAGCGTTTTGCCGCCCCGCTCGCTCCGCCCTTGGCCGCCGCGGCGGAAGACCGCGCCGTCGATCCGGCACTGCTCCGTTCCGGTCTACAGTACTGGCTCCAACGCGCGGACCTCGTGCTCGTAGAAGGTGCAGGAGGCTTGATGTCCCCCGTGACGGACAACGAATTCGTGGCTGACCTGGCGTACGATTTCGGCTTTCCGTTGCTGGTCGTCGCCGCCAATGTCCTGGGGGTGATCAACCAGACGCTGCAAACGCTGATCACCGCCGCGACCTTTCGAGACGGTCTGGACGTCGCAGGCATCGTGCTGAACCAGCCAAATCCGGCCCGACCGGACGACCTGAGCGTCGCCACCAATCGTTCGGAATTAGCACGTCGTTGCGTCCCTCCGATTCTGGCCGAATTAGCTTGGCAAGCCGAGGAATTCGAGGTGTCGGTCGCTTGGGAGACCTTGGCACGCGCCGGGCATCCTGGGACGTAGCCCAGATCGCCAGGCGCGCGCAGCTGGAGGAGGAAACGGAGACAACGGAGGACGAGACGGAACTCGGTTCCCTCTGTTTCCTCCTGTTGAAAAGACCGCGGGTTGCTACAATCCTTCGGGTTCTGTCATTTCGCAATCCGTGGAAGCCGGTCTCATGATGTCCTTGGTTCCTTCCTGCCCTTGGGGTGCCAACGTCCGATTTCTAGCCGCCGGGTGGCTGTTCGTTTGGGCCCTGCTCTCGGGGCTGGCACAGGCTCAACAGGTGCCGCCACCGGTGACGCAGTACATGGGGCGGCAGATCGCGCAGACAATGCACTACGAGGGCGCACCGTGGCTGGTTCGCGACAGCCGCGAACGGGAAGAGCGCTGTTCGTTGTTACTGGCGAACCTGGGCATCCGGCGAGGCATGACCGTGTGCGACATGGGCTGTGGCAACGGCTACTACAGTCTCCCGCTGGCCCGGTTGGTTGGGCCGGAGGGACGTGTGCTGGCCGTGGATATTCAACCCGAGATGCTGGCGATGCTGCAGCAGCGCGAAGCCGAGGCACAGCTGGACAACATCGACACGATTCTGGGGGCCGTGCATGATCCAAACTTGCCGGAAGGCGAGGTGGATATGATTCTGCTGGTCGACGTGTACCACGAATTCTCGCATCCCGAGCCGATGCTGGCGGCCATGCGGCGGGCGCTCAAGCCGGACGGACTGATCGCCCTCGTCGAGTACCGGGCGGAGGACCCCAACGTGCCCATCAAGCCGCTGCACAAGATGAGCAAGCGTCAAATCCTCCGGGAGTTTCCGGCGAATGGGTTCAAACTAGTCCGGGAATTCAACCGTCTGCCCTGGCAGCACCTGATGTTCTTCGGCCGCGACGAAACGTTCCGGGAGGCGGATCGCGGGAGCGATTGATCGCGTCCTGTTCTCCGGGTTTTTCCCGTCTTGTCCTTTCTGCCCGTGTCGCCTGACGTGACGATTGTCCCACCCCACCGCCAAACCCGCAAGCGGCGTCCCTGCGCCGGTCGATGATACCGATCAGGCGGCGTTCCCGCCCTGGGGGAGGAGGCGAGGCAAGATGATGAAGAGCAAATTCATGCTGCCGTTGGTGGTGGCGACGGCGGCGGGTGGCCCTTATCTGCTGATGGAAGAGAACTGGTCGCAGTCGGCGTTTCAGATGTTGGATCGCGCGATCACGGCGGAAGAATCTGCGGCGGGGACACTGCCCGCGGCGACTCCCGTCGCGGCAGGCGTCCCGTTACCGAGTTTCCGCTCGGAATTCGGCTTTGGATCCGACGCCCAGTATCCGCGTGCGGCCCCCGACACCAATCTCGTTGGTCCCCCGGTGGGGCATCTGGGCGAGGTTCTGCGATTCGACATCACCCCGCAGTGGGTCACTGCGCGCTGGCCCCGCGTCACCGCGACGCTGGCCGAGCAAGGCTTGGAAGGCTTGCGCGTCCCCGTCGTCACCGGCACCAACCTGGATGATCTGGCGGGCTCCCTGACCTACTATTTCAATCACTTCCACCAACTGCAGCGGCTGACCTTCGAAGGGTACACCGGTGACGAACGCAAACTGGTTGGCGTGGTGACGCAGCATTACGGGTTGCAGCCCGAGCCGACGCTGGACGCCGGCATGTACGTCGCTCGCTGGAACAACCGGCCCAGCAGTATCCTGCGCGTGGCCCGCGCCCCGATCATAACACACGACTCGCCGCACTCGCAGCTGCACGTGCTGCTGGAGCTGAACCGGCCCAGCATGGAGTTCGGGCTGAGCGTCCAAGCACAACAGCTTCTGGAACGAGATCGCAACTCGCGGCGCTGGTAGGATGATTGCCGGTCGTTTGCAGGATGGGCGTGGCGTACAGGCATCTCTGGAATCAAGACCGCCTCAGGAGCCGATTCATGATTTACGTGCTGGCAACGATCGAAGTGGCGGAGGGACGCCGAGAGGCTTTCTTGGCCGAGTTCCACCGTATTGTTCCGCTGGTTTGCCAAGAACCAGGCTGCTTGGAATACGGCCCGGTGGTGGATGTGCCGACGGGGATTGCAGCGCAGGGTCCGATCCGGGATCATAGCGTGACGGTGGTCGAGAAATGGGAGAGCGTCGAGGCGTTGCACGCTCACCTGGCCGCCCCGCACATGGCCGAGTACCGCCAGCGAGTGCGGGACCTGGTTGTTGCCGTCGACTTGCAGGTCCTGCAACCCGCCTAACATCACGAGCCCCCAGGAGTCTTCCCTATGTCCCGAGCGTTTCGTTTCGGTCGCAGACAGTTCCTGCAACTTTCCGCTGCCGGCGTGCTTGCCGGATTCGGCCGCTACAGCGGCGCTGCCGAGGCGACGGTGGAACCGCAAGTCGAAAACGGGATCGCGTGGCACGACGTGCGGAATTGGGGGGTCGAAGGCAAAGGTTGGGCGGACACGGCCCGCTACTTTGACCGCTTGCCGGCCAGAGCCGAGGGCAAGGTTCCCGGCGCGGTTTGGAGCCTCAGTCGCCATTCGGCCGGGATGTTGGTCCGCTTCGAGACCGACGCCTCGACGATCCACGCCCGCTACTCGCTGCTGGCCGCTAACCTGGCGATGCCGCACATGCCGGCCACGGGCGTCAGCGGGTTGGATCTGTACGCTCGCGACAGTTCCGGCCGCGACCGCTGGCTGGCGGTGGCTCGGCCAACCGCCCAGCAGATGACGCTGGAACTGGCCGCCAGCATCGATCCGCTGCCCGACGGCAAGCCGCGGCTGTATACGGTGTACCTGCCGTTGTACAACGGCGTTGAATCGCTGGAAATCGGCGTGGGGCCGCAAGCCACGTTTCAGCCGCTGGCGCCGCGCGCCGCCCCGCCGATGGTCTTCTATGGCACGTCGATCATGCATGGCGCGTGCGCTTCACGGCCCGGCATGTCGATCACGGGAATCCTCGGCCGGCGGCTCGATCGGCCTGCGATCAATCTCGGCTTTTCGGGCAACGGCCGGATGGATCCCGAAGTCGTGGAATTGCTGGCCGAATTAGCGCCGTGCGTGTATGCCATCGACTGTCTGCCGAACATGGTGGCGGAACAGGTGGCCGAGCGGACCGAGCCGCTGGTCCGCCGCTTGCGCGAAGCGCGTCCGGACACGCCGATCCTGTTGGTCGAAGACCGGACCTACACCAACGCCGCCTTTCGCCAGTCGTCGCGCGAGCGTCATTCGGCCGCGCGGGCCGAGTTGCGCAAGGCGTACGAGCGTCTGATCGCGACCGGGATCAAGCAGCTGTACTACCTGGAGGGCGATGCCCTCTTGGGCGATGACGGCGAGGCGGCGACCGACGGCTCGCATCCCAGTGACCTGGGCATGGTTCGCTATGCGGACGCCTATGAACAGAGCCTGCGTGCGATCTTGGGATCGTAATACGAACGCGTTACCGCGTCCAGGCAATTCGGTTCTGCTCCAGCAATCGCGAGTAATCGGCGGCGATCGCCAGAACTTCGTTCATGTAGAAGTCGCGTTTGACCACTTCCTCGCTGGCGATGGCTTGATCTTCCAGCTGCTTTTCTTCCTCCTTTTCGGCGTCCAGTTCCGCCCGTTCGGCGAAGAAAGCGGTCTCGTTCAGCGTCACCATCTTCTTGGCCTTCTGCTCTTTGTAGCGTTCGATCCGTCGTAACAGCTTGGCAAATTCCTCCGACTGGCCGATGCGACCTTGGGATCTGCCCGTCAGGGAATCGATGATCTGGCGGTCAGCCATATTGTAAGCGGTGTAACGTGCGGCAGGAACGCGGTCGAACTCCAAGGCGTAATCGAGATCGCCCTCGCTGACATCCATGTGGTCCGTGATCGACGGCAAGGGGATGTCGGCCAGCACCCCGCGTTTCTGCGTGCTATCGCCGTTGGGCCGGTAGAATTGCTGCATCGTGATCTTCAACGCGCCGAGGGGTGGCGGATTGGGGATGCGAAACAGCCTTTCCCCGAGGTCGAGCAGGCTTTGCACGGTCCCTTTGCCGTGGGTCGACGTGTCGCCGATGATCAAGCCGCGGCGGTAATCCTGGATGGCCCCCGCCAGGATCTCGCTGGCGCTGGCGCTGAACTTGCTCGTCAGCACCACCAGCGGCCCCTTCCACGCCACGCCAGGGTCCGTGTCGTCCAGGGATTCCACGTCACCGCCAGAGTTCTTCACCTGGACCACGGGCCCCTGGTCGATGAACAAGCCGGTCAAGCTGATTGCTTCGGGAAGACTGCCGCCGCCGTTGCGGCGGAGGTCCAGGACGACCACGTCCACGCCCTTCTGGGAAAATCCGTCCAGGATCTTACGCACATCGCGCGTGGTGCTCTTGTAGCCATTGTTGCCGCTCCGTGCCCCCTCCATGTCCATGTAAAAACTGGGCAGGTCGATGACCCCGATTCGCAGCGGAGCCCCGTTGGCCTTGGTGCCTTCTTCGATAATCTCGGCTCGGGCCTCGCTGTCCTTCAATTCGATCCTGGCCCGCGTGATGCTGTAGACCTTCATTTCGTTGCTGTCTGCGGGAAGGACCCCCAGATTCACCAACGTCCCGGCCTTGCCGCGGATCATGTCGACCACGTCGTTCAGTTTCATGTCGACGACGTCCACCATTTCGCCCTTGTCGTTGCCGACGCTGACGATCCGATCCTTGGGCTTCAGCTTGCCCTGCTTGTCCGCCGCTCCACCGGGAATGACTTTCGAGACGACGGTGTACCCGTCCTCCATCTGCAACGCGGCACCGATGCCCTCCAAGTTCAGGCGCATCAGGATGCGAAAGTTCTCGACCGTCTTGGGCGACATGTACGAGGTGTGCGGATCGTAGCTAGTCAAGATCGACGTGATGAACATCTCCAGCAGTTCGTCGGCGTCGGTTTGGTGCATGCGTTTGGCAAAGTTCATATAGCGGCGGCGCAGTTTTTCGCGGGCCGCTTCGCCTTCGGTCTTGTCGCCTTTGAGCACCAGCAGATCGTACTTGATCCGCCGTCGCCAGCGATCCTGGATTTCCTGATCGTCGCGAGCGTATTCGATCGCCTTCGGATCGGTAACCAGGGTCTTTTGGGTGTCGAAATCAAATTCGCGGCCCAGCAGTTCATTGATCAGTTTGACGCGTGCATCCACGCGGGTCAGAAAACGCTCGAAAATGGTATACGCAAAGCTGATATCCTTGTCCATCAGCATGTCGTCCAGGTCGTACTTGCGTTTCATGAATTCGTCGGCATCCGACTTCTGGAAATACATTTTCATCGGATCGAGCGACGACAAGAATGCGTTCAGCCCCCGCTCGGAGATCTCGTCGTCCAACGGGTGTTTCGAGAGATGCTCTCGACGAATCAGCGACGTGATCGTGCTGACGACGTGACGGTCGTTGGGCCGCGGTTTGACCAGATCGGCCGGCAACAAGGACCACACGCCAAGCAGGAAAGCCAGACCCAAGGCTGAACCGAGGATGGCAGTCCAGCGAAACGAACGCGGAGAAAAATGCTTCAACATCAGTTCACAAACCCCCTGGACATGCGGGAGACGACGATACGTGGCCTAAGCCGTGAGACTTGAACAGCTTAGAAATAGTAGACGGAATCCGCCGCCAGGGCAAGAGCGACCATCTAGTCGCCGCGTCTTTCCTTGTCCTTGAACATGGCACTGATCGACTGATTCTGGTGAATCCGCTTGATCGCCTCCGCTAGCAGCGAGGCGATGGACAGCACCTTGATTTTGTCGCAGAGGTTCTCTGGCAGCATGGGGATGCTGTCGGTCACCACGACCGTCGAGATAGGCGAACGCATGATCTTTTCGATCGCGTCGCCGCAGAAAATCCCATGCGACGCGGCGACGAAGATCTCCCGGGCCCCGGCTTCGCGGACCAAACGGGCCGCTCCGCAAACCGAGCCGGCCGTGCTGATCAGATCGTCAAAGATCAGCGCTACGCGGCCTTCGATCGGCCCGCCAATGATGTTTTCCTGCTTGGTTTCCGTCGCGCTCGAGCGGCGTTTGTCGATGATCGCCAACGTGCCACCCAGCTCTTTCGAGTGATGAATAGCCCGCTTGATACTGCCCTCGTCGGGGCTGACAACCACAATATTGTTCGCCGCCAGGCCCAATTCGGCAAAGTAGTCGTTCAGCACCGGAGACGCATTTAGATGGTCCACGGGGACATCAAAGAAGCCCTGAATCTGGGCTGCATGCAGGTCCATCGCCAGCACGCGGTCGGCACCGGAGCGACCGATCAAGTTGGCCACCAGTTTGGCCGTAATCGGAACGCGGCCTTCGTCTTTGCGATCTTGCCGGGCATATCCAAAGTACGGTATCACCGCCGTGACCCGCGCCGCACTTGCCCGCTTGCAGCTGTCGATCATGATCAACAGCTCCATCAAATTGTCGTTGACCGGCTGGCAAGTCGGTTGGATCAAGAAGACATCTCGCCCGCGAATGTCCTCTTCGATTTTGCAGGAAGTTTCGGTATCGGGGAAACTTTGGAGTGTAATCCGCCCCAAAGGGATATTCAGGTGTTTACAGATCCCTTCGGCTAAGGGAAGATTAGCCCGCCCGCTAAAGATCTTCAGTTCTCGCATGAATACCCCAATTTGAGCATTGAATCAAGCCTCGGGTTTGCCGGATTCGCACCGGCTCCGCCACAATCTTGCCACGAAAGGCGACGGGCTGCCAGTGGTAGCAGGGGATTTTCTGAGCGAGGGACTATGGACAGCAGACCCGAATCCTGTGTATCTTACTAGACTTGCGATGCTGGCGATGATTCGGTTTAATAGGTCGTCGAATAATTCCCAAGGACAATTTGGAGGTTGTTTTGATGAGGAGGACTAATGGTTAAGTTGATGGTTCGGGACAAGGAATCCATTCAGGAGGCAGTACGCCGCTTCCGCAAATTGGTGGAACGAAGCGGTATCAAGAAAGAAATGCGACGTCGCGAGTATTACGAGAAACCGAGCGAGATCAAGCGTCGTGCGAGGTTGCGGGCCGAGCGACGTTCCCGCCGAACCCGTTTGATGCCCGGCGTTTGAGCCTGCCGGAATCCGCTCTGGACGCCACGGGTCTGTTGCGACGATACTAACCGGGTCCGCATGCTTGCGGTTCTGTGTGTTCCCGGTATCCTCGCTCAAGTGTCGCCACGGTCATGGAAACTTCGCTCCATCGGCAGCTGAAAGAAATCTACGCCGATGGCGAGGCGCAGCTCGAAGCGCCGCTTGAGAAATTTCGCATTGACGTGGTCTGTTGCGGCGGTGAACTCGTTGAAATCCAACACGGCTCGTTGGCTGCCATTCGGGACAAAGTCAGCCAGCTGTTAACGACCCATCGCGTGCTGGTGGTCAAACCGATTATCAGCTGCAAGTGGATCGTCCGGCAGGAATCCCAAGGCGGACGCGTTTTGAGCCGTCGCCGCAGCCCCAAGCAAGGCAACGTGCTGGATCTGTTCCACGAGCTGATCTATTTTACGCGGGTCTTTCCTCACGCCAATCTGTCGTTGGAAGTGCCCTTGGTGGAAATCGAGGAGTGGCGTTATCCGGGCCACGGACGTCGCCGCCGCTGGCGGGTCAACGATCACCAAGTCGAGGATCAAAAGCTGTTGCGCGTGCATCGCGTGCATCGCTTCTGCTCTGGCGACGACTTGATTCGGCTGCTTCCGAAGAAATTGCCGTCGCCATTCCACACCGGCCATCTGGCCCAGCAATGCGGCGTTCCCCGTTGGGTCGCCCAGCGGATCGCGTACTGTCTGCGAAAGATGAAGCTGGCCCATGAGGCCGGCAAGGCGGGCAATGCGCGACTGTACCAGTTGCCGACAGCGCCAACGCGGCGACAAGCCGCCTAGCCGCGCATTCACGCGGAACGCCGCGGCCAGAGCCCAATGCCGCTTACTTTGTAGCGGCACGGCGCGAACCGTCCGGTATTACAGTCGTAGAACCGAGCGGCTTGCGCCGCTCCGCTAACGAAAACGCCCCCAATGGTCCCCAAAGTACGTGGCATTGGGCATGCGCCGTTATTCCTTGGCCGCTTTGTTCTTTGCCGAAGTGTCGGTGGGGCGGCGGCGTTCCCGCAAGCGGACGGCCTTGCCGATGCGGTCCCGCAGAAAGTACAGCTTGCTGCGGCGGACGACGCCGGAACGCTTGACTTCGACTTTGTCGATCCGCGGCGAGTGCAGCGGAAACTTTCGCTCGACGCCTTCGCCGGCTACGATTCGGCGGACGGTGAACATCTGCCCCACGCCGGTGCCGTTGCGGGCGATCACCGTGCCGCTGAAAATCTGGATGCGTTCCTTGTTGCCTTCCAGAATCTTCGTATGCACGTCAACCGTGTCACCGATCTCGAATTGCGGGACTTCCTGTTTGATATACGGTTGTTCGACCAACTTGATCACTTCCTGGCTCATGACCGGTCCTTTCTCAGGGCTGTTCGTCAGCGGAAGAGGCCTGTTCATCCAACAGGTCCGACCGCCGGGTTTTTGTTTTCTGGTAACTTTGTTCCCGTCGCCACTGGGCGATCTCCTCGTGGTGGCCTGTCAGCAGCACTTCGGGAACCTGGTGGCCGCGATACTCCCGCGGCCGCGTATATTGGGCAAATTCCAGCCAGCGATTACCTCGCGAGAACGAGTCGTCGACATTGCTGTCCTGGTGTCCCAGCACTCCGGGTACTAAACGCACGACGGCATCGACAATCACCATCGCCGCCACTTCCCCGCCGTTGAGCACAAAGTCGCCGACGGAAATCTCGTCGGGCTGAAGGATGTCGATGACCCGTTGATCGAATCCTTCGTACCGCCCGCACAACAGAACCAATCGCGGCTCTGCCGCCAATTCCTCAACAATCGTTTGGGTCAGCTGCCGCCCTTGCGGGCTCAGCAAGATGACTCGCCCCGGCCGCTCGCCCAGCGTTTGAATGGCTTCGACGGCTTCGACCACAGGCTGGACCCGCAACACCATACCAGGACCTCCGCCAAACGGACGGTCGTCGACCTTGTGGTGCTTGTCGCCCGCCCAGGCACGGAGATCGTGGATGCAAACTTCCACCAGTCCGCGCTGGATCGCCTTGTGGAGCAAACTCTGACCCAAGTAGCCCGGAAACATGTCCGGAAACAGGGTCAATACGTCGAAACGCATGTCTCCGCTGCCGCCTTTCGGCTGGGATTCTCAGAGTTCCTTCCGCCGTAGCGAACCAATGTCCACTCGACGAAAAAACTGCGGCTTGTTCCTGGACTATCTCTATCCCTCGGCGACGTTGGCATCCGCCGGGGCCTCGTCCGCCGCGGTTTCGGCAACGTCTGCAGCAGGCGGAGGCGCGGCCACAACGGGCTCCTCAGGCTCTCGCTTGGGCACCACGCGCGGCGGGGGCGCCATCGGCTTGGCCAACTTGACTCGCTCCAAAGCCGCTTTCTGCTGCTCGAGATGCGTTCCGCTCGCGCCGTATTTCTTGATCAGCACACTGACTTTTTCCGATGCCTCGGCGCCGACGCTCAGCCAGTAGTCGATCCGCTCGCCGTTGAGGATTGCGCGGGCGTCGGTTTCTTTGACCTTCGGATCGTAATAGCCGAGCTCTTCGATGACCTTACCATCTCGAGGCGATCTCGCGTCCATCGCACAGATGCGATAAAACGGACGCCGCTTTCGCCCCATCTTCTTCATTCGGATTCTAACTGCCACGGACATTCACTCCTGTTGCGTTAAGAACTATCAGGATTGGCCTTTCTCCGCACGCTTCTTGCGGCGAAGTTCCTTTTCACGTTGTTTTTTGAGCTGGGCCCGCTCTTTCGGCGTCAGCCGTTTGCCCGTGCCCTTTTTCATCTTGGGGCCACGGCTGCCGGGATCCAACATCCCCGAATTCTGAAGCTCGCGAATTGCCGACATGCGCTCGCCCATGCCTTTGCCAGCCATCGCTTTCATCAGCGGGGACATCATCTCGTATTGCCGCACTAACTGATTGACGTCCTGCGGTTCGACACCCGCCCCGCGGGCAATGCGGTTGCGGCGACTGGGGTCGATGATCTTTGGGTTTCGGCGTTCCTCACGCGTCATCGAATCGATGATACCGACCGTCTGACGCATGCCGCCTTCGGTGTCCTCCTGCTCGATCAGCTTGCGAATCTCGCCCATACCCGGCATCAGGCCGATCATTTTCTGCATCAGCCCGGGCTTGGACATCTTCTCCAGTTGCACCTTGAAGTCATCCAGCGTGAATTCGCCGGCTCGCATCTTGGCTTCCAGCGCCGCCTGCTCGTCCGCATCGACCACCTTGCGGACTTCGCCGACCAACGCCAACATGTCGCCCAGTCCGAGAATCCGGCCAGCCATGCCCTCCGGGCGAAATGGCTCCAAGGCGTCCATGTGCTCGCCAGTGCCAATGAACTTGATCGGAACCCCCGTGACCCGCTTGACCGACAACAACGCGCCACCGCGGGCGTCGCCGTCCAGCTTGGTCATGATGACCCCATCCAGTTCCAAAGCTTCGTTGAACGCTTTGGCACTGTTCACCGCGTCCTGACCGGTCATACCGTCCACGACCAGGTAAACCTGATCCGGCTGGACGCGCGTGTCGATCCGCTGTAACTGTTGCATCAACTCCTGGTCGATGGCCAGCCGCCCCGCGGTGTCCAGAATTACGACCTTGATGCCTTCCTCGCGCGCCTTGCGAACGGCGTCTTGGCAAACCTTGACCGGATCCTGGGCACCCTTCTCCGAGTACACCGGGACGTCCAACTGTTGGCCAATAACGTGCAACTGGTCGATGGCCGCTGGACGCTGAAGGTCGGCCGCCACCAGCATCGGCTTGACCTGATTCTCCAGCAGCAACCGCGCCAACTTGCCACAGGTGGTCGTCTTGCCCGAGCCCTGCAGGCCGCACAGCATAAGGACGTTTGTATCCTTTTTTAGGTGCAGCGACGGATCCACCGGCCCCAGCAACCGCAGCAGTTCTTCGTGGACGATCCCCACGACCTGCTGACTGGGGTCCAGCGCCAGGAGCACTTTCTCTCCCAACGCTCGCTGCGATACCTCGCCCATGAACTCCTTGACCACCGAGTAGCTGACATCGGCCTCCAGCAGGGATTGCTCGACCAGCCGCAAGCCGTCGCGCATGTTGGCCTCGGTCAGCTTGCCCTTGCCGCGCAAGCTCTTGAAGGCCGCCTTTAACCCGTCTTGGAGTGAATCAAACATGACCCATCGCGTCTAGGAATGGTTTCTCGAGGCATCTGCAAAATCAGAACATCATCTCATCGTCGCATGGGCGCAGTGCCTCATCCGCCGAAACTCACAAATTATGCGAAAAACTGGCCGCTTGTAAATGGCTGAGGGGCAAACAGGAGGGAAGTCTTCTCGAAATAACCCCCTTGTCGAGAGAAATGCCATTCAATTAGCCATCCAGTCGCCCTTCTGAAGCAGGTGCTGGCGGAGTCTCGCGGGGCTGGGGATGCAGCGGAGTCAGCCGGCCTACCAGTTCGCGCAGCTTGAACCGCTGGATCTTGCCGGTTGCGGTCTTGGGCAGCGAGTCGACGTAAACCACGGCCCGCGGGTACTTGTATGGGGCCGTGTGCGATTTGACGAAGTTCTGCAAGTCGCGGGTCAGTTCCGGCGTGCCGGTATGCCCTTCTTTTAACACCACAAAGGCTACCGGCTTGACCAGGCCCTCGGGATCGGCGCCGCCCACGACGCCGCTTTCCATGACCGACGGATGCTGCAGCAGTACGCCTTCGACATCGGTCGGCCACACGGCTTGGCCGCTGACTTTGAACATGTCGTCCGTGCGGCCGGCGTACCAGAAATAGCCATCCTCGTCGACGAGGAATTTGTCGTGGGTGTTGATCCAATTCCCGTGGTAGGTGTGTTTCGTCTCCTCGTGCTTGTTCCAGTAACCGGACGCGATACTGTCGCCTTTGATGTACAGCATGCCCACGTGCCGCGGCGGCACCTCCTGGCCATGGTCATCGACGATCTTGGCTTCATACCCCGGCACAACTTGCCCCGTGCTGCCGGGCACGACGCGGCCAGGCCGATTGGAAATGAAGATGTGCAGGATTTCGGTCGAGCCGATGCCGTCGATGATTTCGACGCCAAATCGCTCCAGCCATGTCTCGTACACATGCTTGGGCAGCGGCTCGCCGGCCGAAACGCACATGCGGACGCGGCCCAGCGACGTGCGGCCGGTCTTTTCCGCTTGATGCAGCAGCGCCAGGTAGCTGGTGGGAACGCTGTAAAACACGGTAGGCTGGTGTTGGTCGAGTGTGGCAAATACCGCTTCGGGCGTCGGCCGGCCCGACAGCATCACGGTTGTTCCTCCGACGCGCAAGGGGAAGTACAGTCCGTTGCCCAATCCGTAGGCAAAAAACAGCTTGGCCACCGAGAACGAGATGTCCTCGTCTTTCAGCCGCAACGTCGCTTGCGCGTACAGATCGGCGGCGACCTGCATGTCGTGATGCAGATGAACGGCGCCTTTGGGCCGGCCGGTCGTCCCCGAACTGTACAGCCAAAAGGCCATGTCGTCCTTGCTGGTGTCGGCGGCTTGCAGATCGGCGGACGCTGCGCCCAGCACCTGTTCCCAAGGCACCACCTCGGCGGTTGCCCGCAGCGACGCCGTCGCGGCATCCCCATCGCCGCCTGCCGGTGATCCGCCGGCGTCGGGACCGCCGCACACGAAAACATGTTTCAAGTACCGGGCGTGTACCCCCGCCAATTGTCGCAGCATCCCGGCGTCGGTCACCAGCACTCGGGCGCGGCTGTCGTTCAGAAAATACTCGTAGTCGTCCGGCTTGAGGTTGGTGTTCAACGGGACCGCGACCGCGCCGGCTTTCATGGCTCCGAAGAAACCAAACGCGAATTCCGGCGAATCGGGCAGGAGCAGCGCGACGCGTTCTTCCATGCGAACGTCGCGTTGCAGCAAAGCGTTGCCAAAGCGATTGACGTTTTCGTACAGATCGCGATACGTGACGACGCGATCGCCGCACAAGATGGCGGCTTTCGATTCGCGGCCTGCCGCCAAGTGCGCATCGACAAAGACCGACGCCGCGTTCAACCGCTCTGGAAGCTCGAGTGACAGCATGAGAGGTCCTCCCGCACGAAAGTCCCGCCAGGACCCCCGCGCCTGTGATATGGGGTTTGGACGCTACTTTACTCAAACCCCGGAAACTGTCAACGCCAGCGTAGACCGCCAGCCCCGGCAGTTTGACGGCCGGGAGATCGGAGTTCCCTATTGATCGGGAACATGCTGACAACTTTCCGGCGACGACAGCCTGCATGGAACGACGACGCGTCTGTTTCCCGAAAGGGGACAGGCTGATGACGCCCGATCTGCTTTACCATTTCGGCAAGCTGGATGAACTCGATTCGCTCTCTGGCATCGGCCCCGTGAACTCGCCGGGGTCGCCCGGCGGCAACCCGGGCGATAGGGGGTAAGCGGCGGAAATCGCTGGCGGATGGGACATTTCGGCGTACATTGCTTGGGAGTGCTCCAGCAGAATTCGCCGAACCTCCAGAATTGCGCGGGGGTGTTGATGGACGCTGATGTGGTCCGCATCGACGACAATCTCCGAGTCGGCGTCTTCCAAGTGAGCGCTGTCGTAACTGACCACGCCGTCGCCCGAGTCCGAGATCCTGCCCAGCAGCTTTTTCTCGGACACGACGCCGACGATGTTGTGGAACTTGACCCAGGGCGGCCGCTCGGAAGCCAGCATCACCGGCAACAGCGGCGATTCGGGCGACAGCGAGTCGAGGCTCGTATTGATCGTGAACATGTCCGCATTGTGGAAAAAGTCCGGATTGTCGCGGAGGATTTTCGTTTTGGTTTGCACGAGCATCGTGGGCAACTTGATCACTTTGCGCCCCAGCCACCGTGTATAGTCGTTGGCGAAATCGCTGCCGCGGTGAGGCGTGCCGATCGTGATCACGCGGCGGATGTCAGGATTGGGCCGGAAAAACAGTGTTTTGGCGATCTTCGCCCGCGTCTCGTCGTCCGCCTCGAGTTCCTCCAGCGGCCGATCGGTCATCATCTGCCAGTACGCATCACCGCCGGGCAGGGCCTGTAACCGGGATACCAGACCGCCCATGCTGTGGCCGACCAGCACCATCTCATTCAAGGCCGACCAGTGCCGCTGGGCATCGACCGTGTCGCGAACGGTCTGAAGATCCTCGCGCATTTGCGTCGCGCTGTACCAAAACGGCTGGCCGGTGGGGTACAAGTAGGCCCAGAACTGGTAGCGATTGCGAATTTCCGGCAAGCTGCGGAGGTCGTTCAGCATCTCCGTCCAGGTATCGGGACTGGACCACAGGCCATGCACCAGGACCACGGGGATCTTGCGCGGGTCGAACGCTTCCAGCATGTACAGACCACGCCGCAAGCTGGCGGAATTGGGATCGAGCAGTCCCCAGGTAGCCAACTTGGCTCCGCTAAACTCGCGTTTGTCCAGCAGCAATCCCAGCGGCGTGGTCAGGTCGGTCTCCAGCGGAACGTGGCGGCCGGCGACGGCGACCTGGTCGTGGATCAGCGGATCGTGCAGCTCCAGGGCACAGCGGATCTGTCGCGCACCGCGGCCAACCTGGCAAGGCTTTTCGACGGCTCGCAAGATCGCCGTGACTGGGAAACTCATGCCCGGCGGGTAGAACCGCGACGCCGAATCCTGACTGGACTGGCTGCGGTGGATCGCGATCAGCGGTACGCCCAATCCGTAGGTTGTATGTCGGTTGACCAGGCCTTTGACTTCGTAGTCGGACACGAATTCAAACCGCTCGAAGTCCTCCGGTTTCCACAGCCCACACGTGACGACTTGCACGTCCAACCGCTGATCTTCGGCCGCAATCGTATAGGTTTGCCCCGGATGCAGGCGGCCCTGCTTGTTCATGATCCGCAAGACTTCTTCCAGCGACGCATTGTAGATGTCGCACGCTCGCCGGAATTGGGGATCGTAGGCATTGCGTTGGAACTCGAATTGCGGTGAGAACAAGTACAAATAGGCGTGCGCGACGGCGGCACTGTACAAGTCCAGTGCAGCGGATTCCTGGCCTAAAACCTGGGCCTTTTTGGCTTGGATATAGCTCAGTTCCGCGTAAGCGTGCGTCGTGTCGATCGTCGGTTCGGCGGAAATCTGCTCTTCGAGTTTGTGCAAGACCGCTTTCGGATTGCGTTTCTGGGTCGCGGTCAGATCGTAACGCCGCAGCAGTTGCAACGTGCGATCGGTCGGCTTGGGCCCACTCCGCGACAGCAAATCCAAGGGGCCAGCCAAGGGGTTCTGCGGCACGCGGCGAACCGATACATAACTGTCGGACGCACAGCCCGACAGCAAGGCGAACAGGACCCCGGCAAGCCACAAGCAAGAGGTGCCCGTACAGGCTGTTCTTGCCACGGAGGAAACACGGGGGAAACACGGATCGTCGGAAGCCGCGGACTTTCTCTGCGTACGAACGCTTTCTTCGTCCGTGTTCCGGCCGTGTTTCATCCTCGGCTCCGCGCTTGCGCATCGGGCTAGTGTCGAACCGGACCATCGCTGGTGAGACAAGTTCATCGTTCCCTGCCGAACGTCGGCTTGTTAGCAGCGCGCGGCATGATCGCCACAGCGCCAAGACAAGATCGCAGTGGGCGGCAACAATACCGAAATCCTCAAGTCGCGGTCAACGCCGATTCCCGGCCGGGGCGGAGCAATCGCGGTCCGCTGGCAATCTGAATCGTAAGCGTTGACTGAATCACGAGTTAGGCTCGATTGCCCTTGGGGGAACTGAGGTCCTCGCGGCTACCGAGTGCTCGGATCGAACACGATTCGCCTTGGGCCGCCCGGGGCGGAACCAAGCCTGGAATCCAAACGGCGCAGGATTGCACCGCAAGCACTCGTGCGGGATTTTTCTCCAGACAGACTATTCCCTCCATCCGTCAACCCAATTAAATTGATAGGGGCGCGCGAGTGCGGGCTGTGCCGCAGCCGAGTCCTGCCTTCCATTTACCACATGACGCGGGCCCAAACGTGTCGGCTGGCGTTGCGAGAGATCACACCACTGTTTTTAAGGGGGAAACCATGAAACGCTTCACGTTACTATTGTGTCTTGCCGCCGTCGGCACGCTGACGTTGGCCGAGACGTCCTCGGCTCAAGTCTTCAAGCGGGTATGGGAGCGGCGGAAAGCGGAGATCCGCTCCGAAGTCTACGGTCAGGTCTACCGCCAAGTCAGCTCCGAGCTGACGGCCAAGCTGGATACGGACTTGTCCGAGCAGATGGACGCGGCCAAACAAGAACTGAAAACGGCCACCGAACAGCAGGTGTCCGAGGAGGCCGAGAAACTGACGGTCCACGTCAAGGCTGAGATCGCCAAGATGCAGGAAGAGGCGAAAAAGCTGGTCGCGGAGGAATCGGCCAAGCTGCAGCAGTTGGCCGCGGCGGAGATCAAAAAGATGAAGGAGGAGGCCGACGCCAAGATGGCCGACGAGGCCAAACGGCTGGACGAACAGGTGAAGGCCCTGGCTGCCAAACTGGAGCAGGACAACGCCAAACAGGTGGAAGAGGCGATGGCCAAGGCGTCCGCGCACGTCGAGAAGGTGGCCGGCGAACTGAAAAAGGCCGTCGACGACCAACTGGCCAAACTGCCCGAACAGGTGACCGCGGAAGTCGAAAAACAGGCGGGCAAGCTGAAAGCGGAAATCAGCGCTTCGGCGACGCCGGCAGTGCCGGAACCCGCGCCGGAACAGCCCGAACCGGCCCCGGAACAAGCGATTCCGACCGAACTGGCCAAGCTGGTTCAGGAAGAAGACGAGGCAAAGTCGGAAGAAGAATCGTCCGACAACTAGAGCAAGATACCCGGACTTTATCTTGTCGTCTGGCCATAGCTTTGAGCCGAATTGTTTTCCCGGCCGCAGGCATAACACCTGCGGCTTTTTTGATGCGCCAACCATCGATTTGCTCGGCGAAGATGCGACATATTCCGCTGATTACGGTTTACAGGGGTTGGTTCGATCGGATACCATTACCGCGGTCCGGCCTGACTCGCGATGGAGCGACAAGGTGAACTGCTGACGCAAGTTAGGCCAGCCCCTTTGAACCTGGATGGTTTGGCTTCGCTTTTCACAGAAGAATGGAGGTTTTCTCATGACCATGCTTGCCCTCTTGCTTTATCTCGTAGTGCTCGTCGTTAGCATCGCTTCGTTGGTGTGCTTCGTGATGGTCGTCATCGAAATGTTCAAGCATGATCAGACGGGCTTGGGGATTGCCTGCATCGTCCTCATCTTCTGTGGAATCGGTGGCCTTATCGCCTTTGTGTACGGTTGGATAAAAAACAACGAGTGGGGGCTGCAGAAGATCATGCTGGTTTGGACCGTGTGCGTCGTGATGGGACTCGTTGTCAATGTCATCCTCGTGGGGGTCGGAGCCACGATGACTCGCGGCACAGCGACGGAGTTTCAACAGCAGTTGGATAGCATGCCTATTGAAAACGTCGAAATCGAGTTCGAGCAACCTTCGCCGTGACAGGAAAAACGTGTGCGGCATTACCGGAGCAATTTGGACCGTCCCGCAGCTGGCTGTCGACCAGTCGTTGCTGCGGCGCATGACCGATGTCTTGCGGCATCGCGGCCCGGATGACGACGGGTTCTACGCCAGCGATTGCCGCCTGGCTTCACCTGGCGGCACGATGCCGGGCGTGGGGTTGGGGTTTCGTCGGCTGTCGATTATCGACGTCGCGGGCGGGCACCAGCCGATGTCCAACGAAGACGGGACCATTTGGATCGTCTTCAACGGCGAGGTCTACAATTTTGCGGATCTGCGTCATCGACTCGAGGGCGCGGGCCACTCGTTTGCCACCCGCAGCGACACGGAAACGATTGTCCATCTGTACGAGGACGAAGGCCCCGACTGTTTTCGGCATCTGAACGGGATGTTTGCCGTCGCCATCTGGGATGCGCGGCGGCGGCAATTGGTGTTGGGCCGCGATCGGTTGGGCAAAAAGCCGTTGGTCTACCGCCACCAGCCCGGGCGGTTGTGCTTTGCCAGCGAACTCAAGAGCCTGCTCGAGGTGCCCGGCACGCCGCGGGACATCGATCCCAGCGCGCTGGATGAATACCTGACATACCAGTACGTGCCGCATCCCCGCACGATTTTCCGCAGCATCCGCAAGCTGCCGCCCGGCCATTACGCCGTCTATCGCGAAGACGACTTGCAAGTCCGGCCGTACTGGGAGCCGGATTTCAATGCTGAGGTACAGATTTCGGAGGCCGAGGCCATCGAGCGGTTGCGCGAGACGCTCGAGTCGTCGGTGGCGTTGCGGTTGCAGAGCGAAGTGCCGCTGGGCGCGTTCCTGTCCGGCGGCGTGGATTCCTCGCTGATCGTCGCGATTGCCCAGCGAAAGACGAACCGGCCGCTGCAGACGTTTTCCATCGGTTTCCCGATCGCCGAGTACGATGAGACGCATTACGCCCGCTTGGTCGCAGCGCATTTGGGGACCGAGCATCACGAGTTCCAGGTCACGCCGGACGGGGTGCAGATCCTGCCGCAGCTGATCTGGCACTACGACGAACCTTTTGCCGACAGTTCGGCCATTCCGACGTGGTACGTTTCGCAATTGACGCGCCGGCACGTGACGGTGGCCCTCAGCGGCGACGGCGGCGACGAATTGTTCGCCGGTTATCCACGTTACAAAGCCGTGGCGGCAGCTGCCGCGTTGGACCGCCTGTGGCCGTTGCGGCAGATCTTCGGGGCCGGCATCTGGCAGCGGTTGCCGTCCTCGTCACGGCAGAAATCGACGCTACGGCGTTTCAAACGCTTTTGCGAAGTGCTCCGCACGCCTCCCCACCGTCGCTATCTGGATTGGGTGGGGATCTTCAACGAGACCAGCCGTGCGGCGCTGTACCGCGACGACTTCCTGGCCGTTTTGCCGGACTCCGATCCTGTGGCCTTCCTGCAAGCGGCATTGGAGCGTGCCAACGGGCGCGATCCGGTGACCGCGTTCTCCTTGGCGGACCTGGTCACTTACCTGCCGTGCGACTTGATGACCAAAGTGGATATCGCGTCGATGGCCCACTCCTTGGAATGTCGGCAGCCGTTTCTCGATTATCGTCTGGTCGAATTAGCCGCGTCGTTCCCCGCCGCTTGGAAATACCGCCGCGGCCTGGGCAAACGGATCTTGCGGCGGGCGTTTGGCGACCTGCTGCCGCGCGAGGTGTGGACGCGGCCCAAGATGGGCTTTGGCGTCCCGCTGGACCACTGGTTCCGCGACGAGCTGCGGCCCTTGACGCACGATGTGTTGCTGAGCGCCACGGCCCGTTGCGGCGAGTTCTTTCGTCCCGCCGCGGTTCGTCAAATGGTGGAAGATCACGAACGGGGACGGTTCAATCACTGTTACCGGCTGTGGACGCTGCTGGTGTTCGAGTTGTGGATGCAGCGTTGGAGCGGTGCGACAGGTGCCTGATGCCGACGCCAAGGCTCAGACGTACAGAATTCAATTCTTGCCGGGCATCAGCTCAACCACACCGAAAGCGGACTGACCGGCAAAATTGAATTCTGTACGTCTGAGCCCGTATGGGTGTGTACCGCATCCACTCCTCAACGCTCAATTCCTCCGCTGGGCGTGGAATGAATTCCATCCTACTTGGTTGCCATCGCCAGGCTGTGTTAGAATACGGCGGATCAACAAACGCAAGGAGGACTTGGCACGCATCAATCGCCGTCATCACGGGCCGTTGTGATAGCACTTCGTCACGGAGATCAAACCATGCAAACCATGCAAAACATGCTGGCGGTAATCCTGGCGGGAGGCCGCGGCGAGCGGCTGGAACCGTTGACGCGAGACCGAGCGAAACCTGCCGTGCCGTTTGGCGGCGCATACCGCATCATCGACTTTACGCTCTCCAATTGCCTGAACAGCGGTTTTCGCCGCGTGTTGCTGCTGACGCAATTCAAGTCGATGAGCCTGGATCGGCATATCAACATGGGCTGGCGGCGTTTCGTTTGCAACGAACTGGGCGAGTTCATCGATGTGGTGCCGCCACAGCAGCGGATTTACTCGAATTGGTACCAGGGCACGGCCGACGCCGTGTACCAGAACATCTACACCATCGAGAAGGAACGTCCCGAATACGTTGTGATCCTGGCGGGGGACCACATTTATCAGATGGACTACGGGACGATGATCGAGTACCACCGGACCAGCAAGGCCGACGTGACCATCGGCGCGTTGTTGGTCCCTAAGAGGGAATCCACCCAGTTCGGGGTGATGCAGGTGGACGAACAGAATCGGGTCATCGGATTCCAGGAGAAGCCGAGCGAGCCCCGAACGATTCCCGGCACACCGACGCATTGCCTGGCGTCGATGGGCATCTACGTCTTTCCAGCGCGGCTGTTGTTCGAGTTGCTGTTGGAGGATGGCAACGCGCAGGAAAGTTCGCACGATTTCGGCCACAACGTCATCCCGTCAATCATCCATTCGCACCGCGTGATGGCCTTTCCTTTTCGCAGCCGGACCCCCGATGAAAAAGCCTATTGGAGAGATGTCGGGACGTTGGACGCCTACTACGCGGCCAATATGGACCTGGTCGCTGTCAAGCCGGAACTGAACATGTATGACAACCAGTGGCCGATACGAACTTACGAGCGGGTTCTGCCGCCGCCCAAATTCGTGTTCAGCGGCAAGGAGGATTCCCGGCGCAAGGGCCATGCCTTGGACAGCATCGTCTGCTCGGGATGCATCGTCTCAGGAGGCGAGGTCGTGGGCAGTATTCTGGGCCCGCGCGTCCGCGTCAACAGCTTTGCCCGCGTCGAACAATCCATCCTGTTCGACGATGTGTTCGTGGGGCGACATGCGAAGATTCATCGGGCGATTATCGAAAAGGGCGTATGTATTCCCGAAGGCGAGACCATCGGCGATGATCTGGAGAAAGAGCGGCAGCGCGGCTTTACCGTGACACCGGACGGAGTCGTGGTGATCCCGCGACTGGATAATCTGGCGGAGATATTTGGACGTACCGCCTGAACGCCGGGTTCCCCTTTGACTTTCCAGCCAAAATACGCATAATGTGGCCTTGGGTCTGGGATCTTTGCGTTCGCCTGCCACTTGCCGCCTCGCTTGGCACCTCGAATTTGCACCTCCCAGTTTCGTTGATTGGTTGGATTTACCTGTTTTACCTATGCTGTGGAGGTTCGCCCTAATGAACATTTATGTCGGAAACCTTTCTTACAACGCAACCGAAGAGGATATCCGCAACGCCTTTGCGCAATTCGGCCAGGTGTCGTCGGTGAGTATCATCACGGATCGGGAGACCGGCCGTTCGAAAGGTTTCGGCTTTGTGGAAATGCCCAATGACAACGATGGCAAAACGGCCATCGAAAGTCTGAATCTCCAGCGGATTGCCGGTCGTGCGGTGACGGTCAACGAAGCTCGGCCCCGCGAAGAGCGGAGCGGTGGAGGCGGAGGACGCGGGGGCCGACGGTACTAAGCCGTATTCGTCGTCGCACAGGCTGCCAGCCTGTCCCCAAAACACCAACATGGGCAGAATGCCCATGCCACACCTGTCGGGTAGGTTGGACTTTCAAATCCGACCGAATCCAAACGCCAACATGGGCAGGATGCCCATGCCACGTTCAGCCCGACACGGCCAACTGGTCGATGTAGCACGATTCGAAGCCTGGGATCAGGTTCAACTCGATCGTCTCCAGTTTGCCGCTGATCTTCTTCATCTCGTCCAGCACGCTGCTGTCCACCAGCGCCAGGTACGCGCCGGCCAACGAAGTATTGCCGACCAGGCTGATTTGTTCCGGCCGGAACCCGGGCAACAGGCCGCAGCGAATCACGTTTTCGATGTCCATGTGAAAACCGAAGCCGCCGGCCAGGTACAGCGTCGTGACCTCGGACGGCGTCACAGCGGCGCGTTCCAGCAAGCAGACGATTCCGGCGGCAATCGCGGCCTTGGCCTGTAACAATCGGGCGACGTCGGACTCCGAGACGTAAATCGGCTTGCCGTCGGCACCGTCGGCAAGCAGGAATTCACGCCCGTGCTCGCCCGGCCGCACGCGCGCGTGGTGATCGGCCTGCGGCGCGAATCGGCCATTGTGCCGAAGCAAGCCCGTGCGTCGGGCCTGGGCGACGAAATCGACATAGGCGGTTCCGCAAACGCCGACGGGCGGCACGTCCCCGATCACTTCGACCGTGGGCTCGCACGAGTCTTGGTCCAGTCGGACGTGGCTGATCGCCCCGCGTCCGGCCCGCATTCCGCAACTGAGTCCCGAGCCCTCGAACGCCGGCCCGGCGGCCGTCGCGCAGCCCCAGAAGTGATCGCCGTGTTTGAGCACGATTTCACCGTTGGTGCCCACGTCCACCAACAGGCTGGTTTCTTCCGCGTAGGCCATCCCGCTGGAAAACACCCCGGCGATCACATCCGCGCCGATATACGCAGCCGACCCGGGCAACAGGTGAACCGCCGGGGCACGATGAACTTGCATCCGAAGCGGCAACTGGCTGGTTCGCAACACGCGATGCTCCAGGAACTGAGGCGTAAACGGCGCCATCCCCATCGAACTCGGGTCAATCCCGGCGAACAAGTGCAGCATGGTCGTGTTGCCGGCCACGACCATCGATCGGACTTGTTCCGCCGTCGCACCGGTCTCCCGCAGCAGTTGTTCGATCAACGGGCGGAGCGTCCGCCCCACCACCGCATGCTGCAAGCGGCCGATCATCTTCGGGTGCGTGATGCACATCTGGATCCGCGTCAGCACATTGTCGCCCAGACGTACTTGGGCGTTCAAGGCGGCCGCCGTATCGACGATTTCGCCGGTCATCAGGTCGACCAGCACTGCGACCACGGTCGTCGTGCCAACGTCCACCGCAACCCCGAATGGAGCGGCCCCATCCGCCGCCTCGGACGGCCGCACGAGCCACGCCTCGCCCGCTTGCTCCAGCACCACCGCAGGCTCCGGCAAGGGCTCGTTCGCCCCTTCCAGCTCCGGCGCCGCACGCACCGGCAGATCGTAATCCCGTTGACGTTCCACGGCTGCGCAGACCGCTTCGGCCACGGTTCTTCCGTCCGTCCCAATGTCACTCGGCAGATCGCTCCGCTGCCACAGCGGATCGTGTGCCCTGGAGACGTTGATCCGAAACGACGTCACGACTTGCGGTTCGTGAGCTAGCAGGGACCGGCTGGGAACGTGAATTTCGACCGCTCCCTCGGGCGGCAGACGGTATTCACAGGCGCGAACGGTGTGTGGCGCACCCGTTTCCTGCAGGGCCACCCCCGTGGCTGCGTCGATCAGCCGGCCGGACAGCAGATCGACCAGACAGCCATCGCACATGCCGCGCTGGCCACAGCGCGTATTCAAGGACACCCCGGCTTGCCGCAGCAAGGCCGACAGCACCAGTTGCGTGCGCCGGCCCTCGGCGGCGACCGTGCGGGTTTCATCGGCTAGACGGATTGTCAGCGTTGTGCCTGGGACCATAGCTAGGTTCTTTTCCAGGTATCGTTGATTACTAGATCGGCTTATTGTAAACTGCGAACTCGGAATTGATACCCCTGGACGGTGTGCGACAGGAGCAAACCGCGACGTGCGTCTGCTGTCGGCGAAAACACGGGGGGGCGACGGTTTTGGGCCTCTTGCGAAAAGGTTGGATTCTATGCCTGATCTCCAAAAGCTAAGCGAAGCGATCAAGTCCGGCAATCGAGAGGAAGCGGTCGGAATGACCGGCGAGGCGATCGATGCCAAGGTCGCGCCTCAGGAAATCCTGGACGCCATGGTCGTGGCCATGGATGATGTGGGACGCCGGTTCCAGTGCAACGAGATTTTCGTCCCGGAAATGCTCATCGCGGCGCGCGCGATGAAGGAAGCGATGGCACGCCTGGAACCGCTGTTGGTCGAAGCGGGAATCAAGCCGGTGTGCAAAGCGGTCATCGGCACAGTGGCTGGCGACTTGCACGACATCGGCAAGAACCTGGTGGCCATGATGTGGAAGGGAGCCAACTTCGACGTCGTCGACCTCGGGACCAATGTCGCGCCGCAGAAGTTCGTGGATGCCGTCAAACAGCATAACGCAGATCTGGTGGGACTATCGGCCCTGCTGACGACCACGATGCCGGCCATCAAGACCACGGTCGAAGCGCTCAAAGGAGCCGGGGTCAGTGTGACCAAGATCGTGGTCGGCGGAGCCCCGGTGACGCAAGCTTACGCCGACCAGGTTGGCGCGGATGGCTACGCGCCCGATGCGGCCAGCGCTGTCGATGTGGCTCGCAAGCTGCTCGGCCTGGCGGCTTAGGGTCCGGAACATTACCTTCCTCTTGTAGATTGCGGAGATCCGATTCCTATGGGTACTATCGGTGTGGGAATTGTCGGTTGCGGTTTTGTCGGCCGTGGCGCACACGTGCCGGCGTTCAGTTCGATTGAAGGCGCCCAGCTCGTGGCGGTCGCCGACCCGGATGCCAAGCGTTTGGGCAAAGTGCAGAAAAAGTATCCGCTCAAGGCGGTGTATCAAGATTATGCGGATCTGGTCAAAGATCCCGACATCCACGCGGTCGTCGTCTCCGCGCCCACGCCGCTGCATGCCAAAGCCTCGTTGGCGGCTATCGAAGCGGGCAAGCACGTGCTGTGCGAAATGCCGCTGGCGGCGAATCTGGACGAAGCCGACCAGCTGATCGCTGCCGCGCAAAAGGCCGGTGTCGTGCTGATGCCCAGCTTGAATTTCCGCTTCACGCCGAATTATGTCAAAGCCAAAGCGATGATCGAGCAAGGCGTGGTCGGCAAGCCGGCGTGCGCCATCTATCGCGAGTTCATTTCCGCCAAGGACTTGGCCGACCAGTGGCCGCCCAGCTCCTGGATGTGGAAGCTGCAGGAAAGCGGCGGGCCGCTGTATACGCTGTGCGTCTGGTCCATCGACCTGCTCCGCTGGCTGTTTCAAACCGAAATCGTCGAGGTCCACTCGGCGGTCAAGTACAGCAAGCTGGAGCAATTCGGCGGCACGCTGGGCTACGATGCCTCGGCCACCGTTCGCTTGGCCAACGGCATGGTCGGCAGCCTGCAATACAGCGGCAACGTCACGCGGTCTTCGTCCACGTCCCGTCTGGAAGTCGTCGGCGACTCGAACTGCCTGCTCGACGCCACTTGGAACGATACGCTGACCGTGTTCGGCGACGAGCCCGCCAAGAGCGAGTGGAAAGTCGGCGAACCGGGAGCGCGGATGTGGGGTCATTACCAGATGGACGAGTACTTCGTGCGCTGCCTGCAGCAGGGCCAAGCGCCGTCGATCACCCCGCAAGACGGCCGCCGGGCCATGGAGATCGGCCTGCAGATCGTCCAAGCTGTCGAGTAAGTATCGTTCGAGAAATAAGTGATCTGAAGGAAAATCTACGGCACGGCGATCGTACGCCTTGCCGACGGTTTGAGGTACAGGGCGGACGTGCATGGGTCCGAGGCCTACGGCAACGGCATACGTGGAAAGAAGTCGCGCAGCGACGGCTGCGCGGCAGATCCCCTGATCCGGGAGGTCATGTCGGCCCGCGTTGGTACAAGTCGTGAACCACGGTCCGCTCAGGGCCTCGAGTCGCGACGGTTGCCAAACTTGGCAAAGGCGGCGGGATCCACGGTATAGTCGATCGCCCGCACCGAACCGTCGCAGAACGCGGCGTGAAAGACCGCGCTGTGGCTGCTGCCGAAACGCGTGGATTCCAGGTTCACCTCGGTGTCCGCATAGGGGATCTCGGAGGTCCATCGTACCACATCCCGCTCGTTGCCCTGATACATCGCGTTGTCGTCCCCGGGGTCCGTTCCCGTGTCGATCTGCCTGCGTTGCAGGTACTTTTCAGCTACCAAGATCGTGTTGCTGGTCCCGTCGTACACGTCTTGCACGGTGATCTCGCTGCGTTCGCCGACGATACCGTTGAATGTCTTGAGGACAGCGTCGCTATTACTCCAGTTGCACGTGGGATAGGCCGTCTGGCAGGCGATATCCGGCCCATCGCTCTCGATGATTACGGTGCCGCCGTTTGCCGCATAATCCGTCTTCGCGACCGCCGCCGCGGGTTCCGCGTTAATCGCTGATTCGGTGCTCGGGTAGACACTCACGCGTCGCCGGCTCGGGCAATAGAAAAGCGGAATAGTCGCCTCCCGCTGACGGCCAAGTAGTATGCGAATCTTCTGGTCGTTGGATAAGGATGGGTTGTTAACGTCCTGCAGTGTATGAGGCTTGCCCAAATCGTAAATCGAACTCTGTTCCATGTACGGGAGAATGCTGAAAATCCAGCCGCCTGGTTGTGTCCGCCCCGGGGAAAAGTTGGGATTGCCGGTCCAGTTCTTCCCCCAACCTCCAGACGGAAAGTGCTGGTGCTGCTGCATGTGGTTAGTCGACGCCAAGGCGATCTGCTTGAGGTTGTTTTGACAGGTGGTGCGGCGAGCCGATTCGCGAGCGGCCTGAATGGCCGGCATCAGCAAGCCCACCAGCACCCCGATGATGGCGATCACCACCAGCAGCTCGACCAAAGTAAACCCGCGCGCCCGATGCGGGCGGACGGAACAAAGCGATTCAGCGGGAATGAGCCTGCACGTCATGGATCCGAACCTTGTCCGAAAAGAAACGTTCGCCAGCGAAAGAAACAAAGACGAAAACAACGTTTTCATTAGACCCAAACTCTGGGGAATCTGCAATCCAAATTTACCCGCTCAAACACCTTTCGGCACAGCCCAGTGCCCGGGGCGGTACTGGCGGCGAAGCATCTTCGCGGCTTCGGGATCGCCTGCGATCTGCTCGGTTTGCGGATCGAAACGCACGACGCGGCCCACCCGCGTGGCGATATTCCCCAGGTGGCACAGCGACGCGGTCAGGTGGCCGATCTCGATGTCGGCATAGGGACGATCACCGCTACGGATACAGTCCAGGAAGTTCTGGTGATGATGCGGCAGCGAGAACGTGCCCGCCATGCCCGGGCCGGGTTTGTTGCCCGCCAATGTCACTTGCCAGCCGTCCTTCTTGCCCAAGATCATCATGCCCTTGGTGCCGTAGAAGGCGTTGCCGTTTTCGTGGCCCTCCTGGAAATAAGGCGACCAGATCCGCTGTTCGAAGATCAATTGCTTTGTCTTCGCCGTTTGACCGTCCCCAGCGTACTCGTACACGACGTACTGCGTGTCGGGCCATTGCTGGTCGTCGTCAAAGAAGTACTTGCCGCCCAGCGCGGCGATCGTGTTCGGCTGGACGTCCACGCCCAAGCCCCAACGGGCCAGGTCGATGTCATGGACACCGTCGTTGCCGATGTCCCCGACGCCGAAATCGTACCACCAGCGCCAGATACTGTGCAGCATGTTGGCGCGGTACGGGCAGGCCGGCGCCGGCCCCAACCAAAGGTCGAAATCCAGATGCGCCGGCGGCTCGCTGGGCCCCTGACGCCCGATGCTGCCCCGCCGTTGGCTGTTCCAGGCCTTGGCCACCAGCACTTCGCCGATCACGCCTTCCTGCAGCGCCTGCATGGCTGCCCTTACGTGCTCGGTACTCCGCGACTGGGTGCCGACTTGCACGACGCGATTGTTCCGCCGCGCGGCTTCGACCATCAGCCGGCCTTCGCGGACGTTGTGCGAGCAGGGCTTTTCGACGTACACGTGTTTGCCCGCATCGCAGGCCAGGATCGTAGCCGGCGCGTGCCAGTGGTCCGGTGTGGCGATCCATACGGCGTCGACGGCCTGGTCGTCGAGGATCTCGCGCAGATCCTTGACCGCTTTCGGCGTTTGACCGGTGGCATCCTGGACCACCCGCGCAGCCGCGGCCAAGCGGTTCGCGTCGACGTCGCACACGTAGGCGACTTGGACGTCCGAGCGGCCGACCAATTGCCGCAGGTGGCTGTTGCCCATCCCCCCGGGGCCGATGACCGCGGCGACGATCCTCTCGTTCGCTCCCGCGGCTCGCACGACCGCGGCTCTTGCCGTCCAAGCCGTTGCGGCAGCGGCCGTCAAGCCGGACTGTTTCAGGAATTCACGTCGAAGATGCCGGGACATGAGAAAATCCTCCCTTTTGCCCTACGGGAACATGTCTTCGCTTTGTGCATACGCGAACCGTACTCAACGCCCTGCGGCCCCTCCGGCCATCGGCAAAGCCCAGAACCACTCGCACCGCGCTCGGTGCGCCCCCAAGCGGCACGGCAAATCTCCGCCCCGGTTTCGCACTGGTAAACCCGCGCCCGCTAGTTGCCGAACCGCGGCCTAAGCCGTTAACATACTGCATGGGAGCAGAAAATACCACGAAAGGTACGAACCCCTCGAAAAAAGACAAGGAGTATGTGATGCGTCGAATCGCCCTGTTGCTTTCCGTGTTCCTGGTGGCTTGGGCCGGCTCTGGCCGAGCCGATCAGGTGCTGGTCGAGGCCGAAAGCTTTGCACAGCCGGGTGGCTGGCAGCTGGACACGCAGTTCATCAAGATCATGGGGTCGCCGTATCTGCTGGCGCACGGCCTGGGCCAAGCGGTCGAGGATGCGACGACGACGGTCCGGTTCCCGTCCGTGGGCGAGTACCGCGTCTGGGTGCGAACCAAGGATTGGGTGGCCCGCTGGAACGCGTCCGGCCAGCCAGGCCGGTTTCAGGTGCTGGTTGACGGCCAGCCGTTGGCCGAGACGTTTGGCACCCAAGGCGCCGATTGGTTCTGGCACGACGGCGGCGTGGTGAGCATCAAGCAGCAGGACGTCAAGCTGGCCTTGCGCGATCTGACCGGTTTCAACGGCCGCTGCGACGCGATCTTCTTTTCCAGCGACGTCAACGTGACGCCGCCGAACAGCGCCGAGATTCTGCCCGCTTGGCGGCGCAGCCTGCTGGGCTTGAGCGACCAGCCGACCGAGGCGTCGGGGTACGATCTGGTCGTGGTCGGCGGCGGCTACTCGGGGATGGGCGCCGCGATCTCGGCGGCGCGGATGGGTTGTAAAGTCGCCTTGATTCAGGACCGGCCGGTGTTGGGCGGCAACGGGTCGAGCGAAGTGCGGGTGTGGGCCAACGGCCTGATCCGCCGCGGCCGGTTTCCGCGGATCGGCGAGATCGTTGAGGAGTTCATGGACAAAGCCAAGAAGTCGCCCGGCACGGCCGAGGAATTCGGCGACGACGTGAAAGAAGCGGTGGTGCGGGATGAAAAGAACATCGACTTGTTCCTGAATCATTTCGCGTATCAGGTGGAAATGGACGGCGAGCAGATCAAGGCCCTGCGGGCCTTTGACACGCGGACCAGCGAGCACAAGCGGTTCACGGGCCGGCTGTTCTGCGATGCCACGGGGCACGGGACGCTGGGAGCCTTGTCGGGCGCCCATTACGATATGACGCCCAAAGGCCGGATGGGGATGAGCAACATGTGGACCTGGGGCGAAGCCCAAGCGCCTGCCGCGTTCCCGGAGACGCCGTGGGCGTTGGAGCTGAACATGGACGATTTCCCGTACCCCCGCGAGTTCCACGGACAATGGTTTTGGGAAAGCGGTTTTGACAAAGACCCCATCAACGACGCCGAAGCGATTCGCGACTGGAACCTGCGGGCTGTGTTCGGCGCCTTCAATGCGATGAAGAACCGGGATGGAGCCGAAAAGCATCGCAACGCCATCTTGACGTGGGTGGCGTACATCGGCGGGACGCGGGAATCGCGGCGGCTGCTGGGCGACGTGATCCTGACCGAAGAGGACATCGTCGCCAAACGCGACTTTCCGGACGGCTGCGTGCCCAGCACCTGGTCCATCGACTTGCACTATCCCAAACAGCAATATGCGGAAAAATTCCCGGACAACCCGTTCATCTCGATGGCCAAGTTCGATCACCGCGTCGATCGGACCTACGGGTATCCGGTTCCGTACCGCTGTTTCTACTCGCGCAACATTCCCAATCTGTTCATGGCCGGGCGGTGCGTCAGCGTAACGCACGAGGCGTTGGGCACCGTGCGGGTGATGAACACCTGCGGCATGATGGGCGAGGTTGTCGGCCGAGCGGCGTCGATTTGCGTGGGGCAGGATTGCGCGCCGCGCGACGTGTACGAAAAGCACCTGGATGAACTCAAGAAGCTCCTGGACCTGCCGGGCAAAGCGCGGCGGGCGACCGTGACCGCGCCGATTGTGATCCCGGACGACATCCCGCGACGGGCTTCGGCGCACGGTCCGCCGAGCGGTTTGGATCCCGAGACGCTGGCTGGCGTGGTGATCGATGATCGCCAGGCGGTCAAGCAGGGCTCGTGGACCGAAGGCACCGGTTTGAAAGGCTATGTCGGCTACGGCTATTTGTACGCCTCCGCCGGTTCGGGAGCCAGTGTGCGTTTCGATTTTAAGCCGCCGACCGCCGGCCGGTATGAAGTCCGCTTAGCGTATCAGACGCACGAGAACCGCGGCACGCGGGTACCGGTCACCGTCACCAGTCCGCAGGGCGCCGTCACGCGGCAGATCAACATGCGCGAGCCGCCGCCGTTGGACAAGGGCTTCGTTTCGCTGGGCCAGTTCGAGTTCCGCCTCGAGGCCCCGGCCGCGGTCGAAATCGGCACCCAGGATGCCGGCGGCACCGTTCATGCCGACGCGGTGCAATTCCTGCCGGTCAAGTGAATTGCCCACGCCATCGAATTCGCGACCAGATCCGCGGCCGTTTGTTGCAACGGCGAACAGAACGAAACGCAAAAAACGGTGCGCCACGTGCGAATCGTTTGGGATCGCAGTGCTGTGATTCCAAGAGACCCATCGCGCCGTCCCGCGGGGGAGAGAAAAACTACCTCGACCCGCTGGATATCTTGGCGGTCATCACCGATCCCACCGATCACCGATCCCAACGGTCGATTGTAGGCGGCGGACTGTTATGCTATAAGCTTTGCGTTCGGACGGTAATCATAAACCCAGGGAGAAAACGACCATGTCCAAAGTCACTCGCCGCAAGTTCTTGAAATGTTCGACGGCTGCCGGCGCCACCGCGCTAATCTGTGGCACTGCGGCCACGCCTCGCGTGTTCGGCGCCAACGATCGTCTGCGCATCGCCGTGGTGGGCATCAACGGCCGCGGCACCGGCCACATCAGCGGCTACCTGGAACAACCCAATGTGGAAGTCGCCTACCTGGTCGATCCCGACCAGAACGTGCTGGACCGGAGATTGAAGGCCTTGGAGGAGAAGGTTCAAGGCCGCTTCAGCTGCAAGGGCGTCACCGACCTGCGTCAGGCGTTGGAGGACAAGAGTCTGGACGCCATCTCCATCGCCGCCCCGAACCACTGGCACTCGCTAATGACCATCTGGGGGGCTCAGGCCGGCAAGCATGTCTACGTCGAGAAGCCGATGAGTCACGACATTGCCGAAGGCCGCGTGGCCTGGGAAGCGCAGAAGAAATACAACGTTGTGGTCCAGCACGGCACCCAGAGTCGCAGCAGCGCGGGCAACGCGGGTTTGCACCAGGCGATTCACGAGGGGAAGTTTGGCAAGCTGAAGATCTCCTATGGTTACGCCTGCAAAGCGCGCAACGGCATCGGCTTCAAGGAGCCCTCCGATCCCCCGTCCAATCTGGACTGGAACCTGTGGCGCGGCCCGGCGGTCATCGACCAGTTCCACGGCAACCTGGTGCATTACAACTGGCACTGGTTCTGGGCCACCGGCAACGGCGAACTGAACAACCAAGGCACGCACCAGTTGGATATGGCGTTCTGGGCGCTGGATCCGAACGTGACCCATCCGCTGCGGGCGATGGCCATCGGCGGACGGTTCAAGTGGGAAGATCAAGGCGAGACGCCCAATACGATGTTTGGAATCGCCGAGTATCCCAACGGCCAAACCGTGTTTTTCAATGTTCGCAACGTGAACCACCAAGGCTATCAAACCCAGGTGGAAAACGAGTACTATTTCGAGGACGGTGGCAAGATCGTACGCGGACAGTACTATGCCAAGGGCAGCGACCAGGGCGAAAAGGTGTCCGTGCCTGCGGGAAAGGTCACGCCGGGCGGCAACTGGGGCAGCTTCATCGCCGCCTGCCGCGCGGGCGACCCGCAGATGGCCAACGGCAACGCGGCCCAGGCGCATTACAGTTGCGCGCTGGGCCATGTGATCAACAACTCGTACCGGCTGGGCCAGAAGGTGCCTTTCAATGCCAAGGCCGGCCGCTTTGGCGACAACGCGGACGCCTACGAACACTTCATGAAACTGCATGCCCTGATGCGCGACGGCGCGGGCGTGCCGGAGGATAGCGCCGAATACATCGTCGGCCCCTGGCTGACCTTCGATGCCCAAACCGAACGGTTCACGGGCGAATTCGCCGCCGAGGCGAACAAGCTGGTCAAGGATCCGAACCGTCCCGGTTTCGAAGTTCCCGCGTTGGACAAGGTCTGAAAAGGCCATCGTCTCGAGGCCCGTCCCGGACGGATCCCGCGATCCGTCCGGCGGGGTCTCCGTTCACCGGCCGACGCCAATCCGGGGCTCGGCCCAGACGGCTTCATCACAGCTGGTTTTGAAACCCGAGGGGCCGCAGTCCAACGCTTGAGGGAGTCCCGTTCGCTCTTGACGTCTTCGACACGTATCACCGCCTGTTGCTTCCAAAGGTCCGCCAGGCGGGTCACGAGGTTCAGGCGGTCCATTCTGAGGTTATGTCTGAGCAGACCGATAACCGCTTCACCCGTCGACCGCTGGAACCGGACCTCCGTTTTCCGAACAGGCTCTTTCGGAAAGTAGGAGAAAGCCACCGAAGGGCGTTGCTTTGGCTTGTCCGGCTCGTGGATGGCGAACTTCGCCTGCGGCGGGGCGGCTCCGACTTCCACCTCCTTGCTTGCGGTGCTCTTGCCGGTTGAATTCGAGGCCATCAGCGTCACGGCGTACTTGCCCGGCGTCTTGAACGAGTGGGTAGGATTCTTCTCGTTGCTGGCAGTTCCATCTCCGACACGAATCGCGGGGCAGATTCCGGGAAATCGTGTTCTCACTGGAATTTCGCGGTTAACGGATTGCGTATTCAGGTATTGCCGCTTAGCATAACCCGGTCGAGAGACGGTTGTATCGTGTTTTCACCTGTCGGAGAATGCGAATTGAGCGGATTGATCGCAGGCCGCATGTCGATGCACCGCTGCGGCCCGGCTTGGCACGACTCGCCTCGCAGATCCACGTGGTCCGCTCAGTCAAACGACGCAGCGAATTTGGTTATTACTGCAGGACAGCAACGGCGGTGGATCTCTTGGCTGGGCCGCGAGGCGATTGATTGGGAGTGGGGGGGTGTTGGTCGGCACTCAGCACCGGTTGCACCCGACCGCAGCCCTGGTATTCTTTGTGTTCATCCCATTCACGTTGGCGAGGATGGTAAATCGTGAGCAGCACCAAGTCACCCGTCGTCGAGTACTACTTCGTGCCGCTGGGACGGGAGCCAGGCGGCTATCTGGATTTCCTGCGTTTGCGGCCGGATGCGGACGCAGACACGGTGGCCGCAAAGGAGGCCGAATACCGCGTCGGCCTGAAGAACGAACTCCGGAAGCAGCGCGGGGTGCTGCTCGAACAGAAGAAGGCCAAGCTCATCACCGAGGAAGAGTACCGGGCGAAACTCGAGGAACGGAATGCCACGAACGACAAGGAACTGGCGGACTTCCAACAATTGAAGCAGAAATTCGAGCTACTACAGGCCGAACGGCGCAAACTTGCCAATGATGGGCGTCCGGAGATGAGTTCGGCCTGGGCCGAGGCTTACGCCTCGTTTGGCCATGATCCGGCCAAGTTTTGGCAATTCCTCTTGGCCGCCCGCCCGCTCCCCCAGGTGGAAGCGGAAGTCTTGGAGGCGATCGGCGCGCGTTGGCTGAAGCCTGCCGGGCGGGAGACCGTGGTCGGCACGGCCGAGCCCGAGGACGTGGTCCGGGACGTGTTGGCGGACCAGTCGCTGTTGGCGGCTGCCGAGATCAAACAGCGGGAAAAGTGGCTCCGCACCCTGCAGCAACGGGAACTGGAGTGGCGCAAGCAGATTCTGACGGAGGAGGTGAAACGCAAGGACAAGACGCGGGCCGAGGCGCAAGAGCTTCTAACACGTCGCAGCGAGGAGATGGGCCGAGCGGAACGAGCCTTCCAGCAATTGCGCCAGCCCGTGAACGTCTCGCCAGGGGGGAATCCGGCCTCCGCCGCGAGCGCTCGTTGGAAGCGTCTCAGCCAGTTTCGCCTTTTCCTGTCGGATACTGTCGATCTGTCCACTGTTCGCGGTTTGAGACACGAACAGGAGCTGATCCGCCTGCTGTTGGCCGATGCGTTGTGGAGTGAACTGCGGGGCACCCACCGCGACTTTTGGAGCAATCAGATCGGGACGTGGGCCAAGGAAGTCGGCAACCTAGGCCCGCGTCTGCGTCTGGAGCATAACGGTCCGCCGGTCGCGACCCGCGGCGGAGACTATCCGGTGCTCAGCCAACTCGCGGATCGTACGATTGATCGGCTGGAGGCCAAAGACCTCGGCGATCTCTCTCAAGAGCCGGAACGGAGGGGGGGACCTCCCGATCTCTCGGACCCGATGATGGCGGCCTTTCTCAGGGCTTTGCTGGCAGCCGATCAGAAACGCAGCGCCAACGACGACGAGTCCTCTGCCAACGGCGAGGCCGCATCTGATTCTGCGGCCGCGGCGCGGGCCAAGTTGGAGGAATTGCGCGCCTTGTTTGAATTGTTGGGCCGAAGCCAGGGCGGCCACTAGTTGAGTGCCATGAGCAAGATCGAAGGAGACCGACCGTGACCGACCAGCGTGATCAGCCGAGCATCAAGGAGCCAGAGGTGAAGGAACCTAAGCCGACCGCCAGCGGGAGCGTCGAGGAAGCCCGGACAACCGGTTTCGAAGAGACTTGTTTGGCGCTCCTGCAAGAAACGGCGACGCGGCAAACCGCGCTCTGCCAGGACATGGGTAACGTCAGCGGCCAAGGCGCCTTCCTGCGCCAGCAGGTGTCGCAACTTTACGAGGCGGTGCGGCAGTTGTACGATGCCGTAGGCACCCAGTGCCGGCAGTTGCTGGAGAGCGATGGGGCCTTGCAGCAGGAATTGCAGCGTTTCCAGACAGGCGGACCGCAGCGGGCCATGGCGGGTGTCTTTCACAAGCTGTTTCGAGATCTGGTGCGGCATGTGGCCGAGTTGGACGAATTGCTGGCACTAGCCTAGGGGCACCAGCCCGCCGAAGCGGAGATGGCTTGGCTGGAATCCGTGCGAGTGATCCGCGGCCGGTTCGAGACCATGCTTCGGGACTGGGGCTGCACACCTGTCGCCGTGGCCGTCGGACAGGACGAATTCGATCCGGAGATCCACGAAGCGGTCGCGGCGGAACCGGGCACGCACCAGAAAGGCGTGCCCGAACATGTGATCATCCAGGTCCGCCGCCGTGGCTGGATGCTCCATGGTCAAGTGCTGACGCTGCCGTTGGTCGTCGTGAATTAGCTCGGTTCGCCGTTCTGCAGGAAGTGCGCGAAATGGCCATCATCGGGATTAGCCTGGGCACCACCAAGTGCGCAGCCGCGATTTGCGCGGATGGGAAACCACAGATCATCCTGTTGGAAGGCGAACCCACGTTGCCCGCGGTGGTGGGTCTCCAGAAAAACGGTAAGATCGCGGTCGGCAAAGTCGCCAAGCGAAATCAAGCCCGGGCCCCGCAAAACACCATTGTCGAGGTCAAACGCAAGATGGGAGCGATGGAAAAGCTGGCCGACGGGAGCGAGCGACCCGTCATGGTGGCGCTCGGCGAGCAGCGATTCCTACCCCAACAGATCTCGGCGATGATCCTGAAGAAGATCAAGGAATCTGCCGAGGCGGAGTTGGGTGAGGAGGTCACGGGCGTGGTCATCACTTGCCCGGTGTCCTTCACGGAGTCGCAACGAGCGGCGACCAAAGAAGCGGGGCAGATTGCCGGGTTGAACGTCCTGAAGATTCTGAACGAACCCACTGCGGCCGCCTACGCCTACGGAGTTCACCTCGATACCACTCCCGGCGAGAAACTGTTCATCGTGTACGACCTGGGTGGCGCTGAGTTCACGCTGACCGTGATTCGGATGAATGAGGGCCTGCTGGAGGTACTGGGCACCGGCGGGGATCCGAATCTGGGCGGCGGCGACTTCGATGACCGCATCGTGAATTGGATGCTGGAGCATCTGAAGCAGAGCAACCCGGGCTATGCCGCCACACTGACGGACGAAAATCTGGGCTCGTTGAAAATGCGGCTGAAGAGCTTCGCCGAAGAGGGAAAGATCGCCCTCTGTGACTCTCAGGACGCGCAGCCCACATACTCCTTCCAGATCACGAACGTCGATATCTTCGAAGGCAAACCGCTGATCTTCAGCGAGACGCTGACGATGGCGAAATTCGAGGAGCTGATCAAGGATTTGCAGGACAAGGCATTGAAGCGTCTGGACGTGGCGATGGAGGTACAAAAGAGCACGCAGGGTTATACGGAAGACAACCTCACAGCGATCCTGCTGGTGGGCGGTAGCACGCGGGTGCCGCAGGTGCGCCGAATCCTGGAACGGCGATTCCCCGGGACGCCCATTCGCGGCTGCGAATGCGGTATCAATGCGAGCGAGATTGTGGTGGCAGGAGCGGCAAGCATCGTATGGCAGGTCAATTCGCTGAGATTCTTGGACTTTCTCGGCTTGCCGCTGGATGCGGACGCCGACACGGCGGCCCAGAGGGAGGCCGACTACCGCGTCCACTTGAAGAGCGAACTGCCGGCGGAGCGCGGGGTGCTGCTCGAACAGAAGAAGACCAAGGTCATCACCGAGGAAGAGTACGAGGCGAAACTCGATGTGCTTCACGCCAAGAACAACAGGAAACTGGCAGACTTCCAAGAATTGAAGCAAAATTTCGAACTCTTTGAGTCACACTGTCGTCGCGAACTGAATCTCCGGAGTCTTTCCCCATCGGACAAGGCCAAACTGAAGCGGAATCTTGGTGCGATTGCGATTGGGAGGGGCTACCGAGAAACGCGTATCCTGAATCTGTCCGCTGCCAATGATGTCGCCATCTGCAGATCTGTCCCTCCCGTCAATTTCGTCCGCGTTGGTGGCGAAAGTGAGAGGGAGGGGCCACTCGTGTTCCTCAGCGCCAGTAGCAGCGATTGCGAGTCCGCGACGCAAGTGTTTCGGTTCCTTTCTTCGAAAGAAATACGGGTGTTCTTCAGCCGGGAATCGCTGCCCGAACTGGGAAGTTCTGACTATCGGAAGAAAATCGACGAGGCCCTCGATGAAGCAGAGCACATGGTGCTTGTGACGAGTTCACGTACGAACGTCAACTCACCCTGGGTCGAAGCCGAATGGGGCTTATTCATCAATGAGAAACGATTCGGGCGAAAGACTGGGAATCTGCTGACGTTGATTGCTCCGGGACTAAGCATCAACGAGCTCCCTGCAAGTCTCCGCTACTATGAGGTATTGACTCTGGAATCCCAATCGCTGGAGCGATTGATCAAATTCTTAGGACCGCGAAAGGAATCATGAAATGGGTCGGCACGTTGGAGACATCTCCCAGCATCAAAGTACGCCGGTTCTTCCTAACGCGGTCCTCTTACCGACAGACGGAAACAGTTTGCATGGGGTCTGAACCGGCCGCCGATACGAAGGTTCGGAGAAATCGGAACGTCCTTTTTACACAGCCACTCAAGACAAAGGAACGAACCATGGCAGTCATTGGTATTGATTTGGGCACAACCTATTGCGCCGCGGGAATTGTTGTCGCCGGAGGGAAGCCGCAAGCAATCCTGTTGGAAGGAGAGTCCACCCTGCCATCGGTGGTGGGTCTGCAAAAGAACGGCAAGATCGCCGTCGGCAAGGTCGCCAAGCGAAATCAAGCCAGGGCCCCGCAAAACACCATCGTCGAGGTCAAACGCAAGATGGGGGCGATGGAAAAGCTGTCCGACGGGAGCGAACGACCTGTCACGGTGGCACTCGGCGAGCAGCGATTCCTGCCACAGCAGATCTCGGCGATGATCCTGAAGAAGATTAAGGAATCCGCCGAGGCGGAGTTGGGTGAGGAGGTCACGGGCGTGGTCATCACCTGCCCGGCCTATTTCAAGGATCCGCAGCGGGCGGCAACCAAAGAGGCCGGGCAGATCGCCGGCTTGAACGTGTTGAAGATCCTCAACGAACCCACCGCAGCCGCCTACGCGTACGGGGTCAATCACGATGCCACGCCCGGCGAGAAACTGTTCATGGTCTACGATCTGGGCGGCGGCACGTTCGACGTGACCGTGATCCGCATGAATGCCGGACTGCTGGAGGTACTGGGCACCGGCGGGGATCCGAATCTGGGCGGCGGCGACTTCGATGATCGCATCGTGAGTTGGATGCTGGAGCACCTGAAGCAGAGCAACCCAGGCTATGCCGCCACACTGACGGACGAAAAGCTGGGCTCGTTGAAGATGCGGCTGAAGAGCTTCGCCGAAGAGGGAAAGATCGCACTCTGTAACTCTCAGGACGCGCAGCCCACGTACTCCTTCCAGATCGCGAACGTCGATATCTTCGAAGGCAAACCGCTGATCTTCACCGAGACGCTGACGCTGGCGAAATTCGAGGAGCTGATCAAGGATTTGTTGGAGAACTCGCTGAAGTGGCTGGAGGTGGCGATGGAGGTTCCAAAGAGCAAGAACTATACCGAAGAGAACCTCACGGCGATCCTGCTGGTGGGCGGTAGCACGCGCGTGCCGCTAGTCCGCCGCCTCCTGGAACAGCGTTTCCCCAAGACGCAGATTCGCGGTCGCGAGTCCGGTATCAATCCGGACGAAATCGTGGCGTTGGGCGCGGGGATCGTGGCCTCGGACGAGAACCCGGAAGGGGTTGAGCCGGTCTCCAAGACCCTGGTGGACGTCACCGGTCACACCCTCAGTGTGGCCGCCATCGACCCACGCTCGGGGCGCGAGGAACTGTGTCCGATCATTCCCAAAGAAGCACAAATCCCCTGCCGGGGGGCGCACGAGTTTGCCAGCATCGGCAACTTCCAGCCGCTCTGCCGGGTACGCGTGTTCCAAGGGGAAGGCAAAGAGGTCAATCCGCAGAAAGTGACGATGATCGGAGAGTTCGAGATCAAGATTGAACCCGTCAAGGAACCCATCCCCCTGAAGATCGGCTTGGACCTGGACGGCAACGGTATCTTGGTGGCCCATGCGACGGAGGGCCGAACCAATCAGCGTGTCGAGTGCAAGATCAATTACGCGGACAGCGCCCAGCTGACACCGCAGGACTTGGAGAAGAAACGCAAGGAGCTGGACGCGACGCTCGACGCGGTTCTGCGGCAGGCAGCCAATCCGCTGGATGGCCCTGCACCTGCCGGGGCTCAGCCAGCTGCTGCGGCGGCCGGTCCCGCGCCGGCGCCCGCCGGATATCCGCCTCCGGGGTATCCGGCTGCGGGCCGCTCGCAGCCAGCACCCTGGCCCGGAGCGGGAGCCGCAGCCTCGCCGCCGCCCAGTCCGCCGCCGGCGGATCCCACCGCAGCGATGAACCCGATTCTGAAAACGCTCTACAACAAAGCGCTCAACAACTTTCATCGCGTGCCCGCCGAACGGCAGAATGCTTTGATCCGTTTGGTGACGGAGATTGACACCGCCGCCCGTAGCGGAGATCAGGCACGCTTGATGAGTTATCTCCCGCAGTTATCCAAGTTGCTCGAAGGCATCGAGTAAGGACTTATAGACCGAGGTGCGTATGGTCAGGACGTCAATTCGTCCCGATTTGGAAGGCGAACTACTCCTCCTGGCGGAAGGGGCCGTGGCCCATTACGCCAAACGTCTGTCGCTGGACGTCGCGTGGCACGTCTTCGACGTCCAGGACGTGGCGCACGTGGCGGACGCGGTCGTGGCGTCCGTCACGACAGATGCGGCGGAGCGGGCTTTCTACCTCCATTATCGGCCCGCAATCGAGCCGTTGGATTGGAGCATCCTCCGACAAGTGCTCCGGCTCAACAGCCCGGGAGCGGCGTGGCGCGCAGCGCGTTTGACGCTGGATTTGTGTGTCTCCCTGAAGACGCTGCACGACGAGGACATTCCGCAGTTGGTCATGCACCCCGAACGCCTGGGGCAGGCAGACGGCCGGTTTGTCATCCTGCCCACACTGGCGGGCGTGTTGTCGCCGCTCCCGCAGGTCTGCGCCAGTCCCGTGGCGGGTAGTTGGCTGCACTGTGTGGCGCCTGAAGTGCTGCGCACGCGAGGCCTCGCGAGGGAATTTTTGAAGGCCGGGGACGTTTACGCCTTGGGCCGAATGTTGTCCCTGTTGTGCGCTTCGGCTTGGCGGCCGGACCTACCGGGCGACGTGCTGAAGCTGGCCGAACAGCGCGTGGAGCGGCCGGACTTGGACCCGTGGCCCGAGCCGCCCGCAGGTTTCACGGAGTTGCAGCAACTCTGGCGCCGGGTTTGTGTTCTGGTCCCCGGCCAGCGGCCGAATTTGGACGATTGGCTGACCGAGGTCCGCTCGCTGGAGGCACGTTTGTCGCCCGAACACGAATTCGCCGGCCTGCTGGAGCGAAACCAGTTGCCCGAGGCGGAACGCGTGTGGCGGGACTTGGCCGAGGCGCCCGGTGTGTTCAGCTTGCCGCCCAGCACGCTGCACCGGATGGCGAACGACCTGTTCGCTCGACGCCTAGACCAAGGCGACCTTGCCTCGGCGGAACGCGGGCTGCGGGAATTGTTCGAGGCCCGCCAACGCCTCGGCGTGCCGGAACTTCTGCTGCACTCGATGGCGATCGATCTGTTCGCCCGGCAGTTAGCCCAAGGGGAACTGGCCGAGGCGGAACGTTGGTGGCGGGACTTGGCCGAGGCCCGCGGAATCTTCCCGTTGCCGGAGCGTACATTGCACCTCATGGCTGCCGATTTGGCCATGTCGCGGACTCCGCCCGACTGCGGGACTGCCATTCTCGAATTGAACTTGGCCGAGTCTCCCGAGTTTTACGAAGCGGATGTCCAGCACCGTCTGGCGCGGGCCTACGCGCAATTCACCGCCAATCCCCAACACCTGCAGTTGAGCTGCAAAGCCTATGAGCGAGCGGCCAAGTTTGGCGACTGGAAGGCCGAGGTGTTGGATGAATGGGTGTCGATCCTGCAGCAATTGGATCCCGATTACGTTTGGGAGGTGCTGGCCGGAATTCCGGCCATCTTCCACACGCGTAAAGTCAGTATCCTGCTGATCGAATGCCTGCTGCGCAAGCAGGAATATGGGGAAGCCTGGCGCGAAGTCGCCGCACTCTTTCCAGGGTGCCCCTTCGATGAAGGCTTGTACCAACTCGCACGGCGCATCGCCCAACGCAACGAAACTCGCGATCTATTGATCTGGAGTGTGACGTTCCAGGAAAAGCGTGGTTTTGCCGCGCCGCTGGCGGTGGCGTGGGAGGTGCTTGGCGATGAAGCCCAGGCCGAGATCTACTTGCAGGAAGCGCGAGCCTATCAGCCTGGAGCGGGGGGATAAATCATGTTTGGGAACTGGGGACAGGCCACACGCACGCGGAACCTGACCAGGGAGTTCTGGAATCTCCTGGGGCAGAGCGAAATTGCGGCGGCCTTGAACCTCTACGAGACTTCCCTGGCTGCGCTGAGCACCGCCCTGCCCAAAGCGGTGCGTGCGGCTTACCACGTGAATCGTTGGCTGGTTCATCGTGACGCGGGCGACCTGCAGGCGGTCCAACAACTGGCCGCGGGCATGCCGGCGAACCATCCCCTGGCGCGGACCTGGCGGGCCCTGCAATCGTGGGAACGGCAGACCCGCTTGGTCCAGGCCCTGCAGCAGCGCGGCTCCGCTCCGGCCCCGAACGCTCCCTCCGACGAAGACTCCACAACGGCTGTGGAGCGATTGGCGGAAGCGGTCCTGGCAACGGTTCCCGCCGCAACGGCGCCCACGATTCCGTCGGCGAGCTTGGCGGAAAAAGTCCTGCAGCGACTGCCGTCAGGCGACGACTTGCCGGAGGGACTACGGAAGGGCCAATTGCAGTTGCTGGTCTGGGCCGATCTGGTGCTCCGGCGGTTTGAGTCGATCTGCCGGCAGCACGCGCGACTCAAAGCGGAACTTCCGGCCTTGGCGGACCAGGTGCTGAAGGCGGCGGCGCACGGCTGGGGCCAGGACGCCTTGCTGCGCAATGATCTGCATCAGGCGCAACTCGCCTTGGACGGAGCAGCCGCCCTGGCGGGGCCAGAAGTCCGGCGGGGGCTTACCCTGCAGTGGGGCTTAGCCGCGTTGGAGCAGCACGCCAGCGCCGCGGCCGTACAGTGGTTTTATGCTCGCGCCAAGAACCGTCGGTTGGACGACCCGGCGGAATGGCGCGCCACGGTAATCTTTTCGCTGGGAGCCGCACTGCTGCAAGACGGCCGGTCCGCGGAAGGCCGGGAAGTCCTCCAGCGGTTGTGCGAGTTGCCGCCGCTCGCGGCGCAGGATGCGGGGCCGGCGGGCGAGTCTCCCAGCCAGACCGTGTTGGGCCAAGTCTGCTTTCTTCAGGCGCTTTCGTTGTTGGCCGGGACCGGGGACTGGGCGACTCCGCGGGATCTGCCGGACCCGGCCGGGCACGGCCGCGAATTGATTGTCCGCAACCGGGCCCTTTGGAAGACGCTGCTGGGGCAACTGACGCCCCTGCTCGCGCGGCTGGCGGACGCCCCGCCGGACCAAGCCTGGAAGAGCCATTTGCTGGCCGGTCTAATTGCGTCTGTCGACAGCGAGATCGTGCTCGCCATGCCCCGCTTGACGCAGTTCTCGGCAGCCATCGGCAGGGTGGACAGCCCAACCGCCCGGATGAGACTGAAGCAGATCGAAGGTGCCCTACTGATGCGGGTGCAGGCGACGGACCAGGCGGTGGCCCTCATCGACGGCGACGACCCGGAGCGGCTTCGCGACTTGAAAGAGATTGTCCTGGATCCGCTGGCGGACACCATTCCGCCGTTGGTGCGCGCCGCTGTCTACCTGACGCTGGCGGACGCCGACCCCACCTACGACGCACTGCCCGATCTCCGGCGGATCCCGCTCGAACCGCCGCATGAGTCTCCGATTCAGCGGTGCATCGACCAGGCACAGGCCGCGCGCACGCTCCGGCAACTGGCCGCAGAACTCGGCCGCCCGAATGCGGCGGCCGGGGTGCTCCCCGCGCTGGCCCCCCTGGATGGTTCGGATCCCGGCGTGATTCGAACGGGCCGGCTGGCCGCCGCGCTGATCCTGATTCGTCGAGCCGAATTTCCGGCGGCGGCGGAGATCTTGCCGGAGCCGGGTGCCGACGCGGATGGTGACCTGATGAATTATCTCCGCTTCTACTTGGCGTGGAAACGGCGTGATCTCATGGCGTGTCGTCACTCGCTGGCGGCCGAACTGGTCGAGAATCCTTTCGTGAAGCGACCGGACCAGGCGCTCGTGTCCGTACGGGCTTGGGCCCTGTGGCAGGCTTTGCGGGACGAACAGACCGACGCGGCCTGGATGCTCCTGCAAGAACTCTGCGGCCCGGGCCGCGCAGCGTTGGCTTTGCCGCAGACGTTGGTCTGTCTCGTGTCCCGGCTCATCGCGCAGGGCATGCCCCAGCCGGCGCGGATGCTGTTGCAGTGGGTCCGCCGCGAAAGCCCAAATACGGCAGAAGCGGATTCACAACACCTCCCGGTGGACTGGACCTGCCAGGTTTTGGAATGCTTGGTGGCAGCGAATCTAGGCCAGTACACGGTCTGTGTCGATCGGGCCTCCCCCCTGCTGGCCGGGCCGCTTCCGGCCGCTTCCGGCTTCGGCGGGGCCGACGTGAACCGCCGGATGGCCGCTTGGTGTGGTTTGCTGCGAGTGGTGGCCGAGGTCGCCCAGGCGGTCCATGCGGCCGGCCTGCCAACCGTGGGGTGGCACGCGGTGCGGCGCACGCTCGATACACTGGAAGCGGTGTGGAAGGACGAGCCGGATGTGCGGGCCTATGGGCACCTGATCCATGGCGTGGTGCAGTGCCTCGACCCGGACCAGCCGATTGGTCCGGAGACGATCGAACACCTGCATCAAGCGCGGCAGGTACTGTCACTGACAGCGCATACCGACTTTGTCGAACACGTGATCGGCGAACTCCGCTGGCGACAGCAAGTCCTCGAGGCATTCTGGATGTATCTCGGCCAGAGCGACTACCGCAGCGCCCATCGAGTGTTCCACGAGGAGGTGCTGCCCAAGCTGGGCGCGCGTGTGCCGCCGGCCATCCGTCTGGGAATGGTGTTGGTTGATCGCGGTCTGGAGGCAGCCTCCACCCACGAATTGTGCCAGCGCTTGGAGCAGGTACACCGCGAGAATCCGGAACTGGACACCAGCCTGATCGACAAGGTTCGTCGCTATCTGCTCGAAGGTGACCACCAACTGGAGTTAGCTCGGGCATTGAACGCCCGCCGGCCCTGCTCGGCCGCCCGGCCAGTCGCCAGCCGGTCTCTCGAGGCATTGGAGCGGTTGGTGGAGACGGTCCTGGCGGCCGTGACCGCGGTCTCCAGCCAGCGCGACGCACAGCCCCCGGATCGCGTGGCAGATCGCATCCTGGAAACCCTGCCGCCCCTGGAGAATTTGCCGCCGGAAGCACGCTCTGGACACTTGCGGCTGTTCGTGTGGGCGAACCTGACGAAGCGGCGTTTCGAACCGGTCTGCCGTCAGCACGAGTTGATCCGAGCGCTGGCACCCGACTTGGCCGACCGACTGCTGCTGGCAGCGCGAGGTTGGGGCCAGGAGACGCTGCTGCGTAACGATCTGGAGCAAGCTCTGATGGCACTTCAGGTGGCGGCCGCCGTGGCCGAACCCGATGTCCGCCGCGCGTTTGTGTTGCAATGGGGCGTGCGGCCCCTGACCCAGCGGTGTGGGGAAGCATCCGTGCGTTGGTTCCTGGCCCAAGCCGAGCAGCGTCTCCCGGGCGATCCGCCAGAGTGGCATGCCGCCGTGGTGACGGCAGCCGGGGTGGCGTTGCTGCAGATCGGCCGATATGCGGAAGGCCGGGACACACAACCCTACCTGGCGCAGTTCTCGGCGGCCATCGACCAGGTGGAGAGCCCGATCGCACGAACGCGACTGAAGGAGATCGAAGCGAACCTGGTAACGCGGGTGCAGGCTACGGATCAGGCGTTGGAGTTCATCGAGCGTGGCGACACGGTGCGGCTTCGGGAACTGAAAGCGTCTGTCCTGGATCCGCTGGCGGACGCTATTCCGCCCCTGCTGCGGGCATCGGTCTACCTGATGCTAGGGACCTCGGAGCCCACCTACGACCCGCTGCCGGATCTTCGGCGGATCCCGCTTCAGCCCGCGTATGCGATGCTGGTGCAGCGGTGTATCAATCAGGCGCAGGCCACCCGTACGCTCCGGCAACTCGCCGCGGAACTCGTCCACCCGGATGGGGCAGCCGCCGTGCTGCCCGCGTTGCAGCCCTTGACCGGTTCGGATCCGGCGGTGGTTCGCGCCGGCCTGCTGGCCGCGGCCCTGATCCTGATCCGCCGGGGAGAATTTGCCGCGGCGGGCAGGATTCTGCCGGAGCCGCGTGAAGACACGGACCGTGATGAGGCGAGTTTTCTCCAGCTCTATCTAGCGTGGGAGCGGCGCGATCTGGTTGCTTGTCGTCATGAGCTGGCGACCGGCCTGGCCCAGAATCGATTCTTGAAGCAGCCGGACCGGGTCGACGTGGCGGTGCGAGCGTGGAACCTGTGGCAAGCCCTGGAGGACGAACAGGTCGATTCGGCCTGGGATCTCCTGCGGGAACTGAGCGGTTCGAACCCCAACTCGCCGGCCCTGCCGCAGATGCTGGTCTCGCTCGTGGCCCGGCTCCTTGCGCGGGGCCGGCCTCAGCCGGCCCGCATGTTGCTGGAGTGTGTTCGTCGGGACTATCCGGCGAATGCAGCAGGCGCGGCTCCGCCAGGGCCGGCGGTAAGCTGGACCTGTCAGGTCTTGGAATGCCTGGTGGCGGCGAGGCTGGTCCAGTACGCGGTCTGCATCGATCGGGCCGTCCCCCTCGTCTCCGGGCCATTCCCGGCTGCTTCCGGCTTCGGCGGCGCGGATGTGAACCGCCGGATGGCGGCCTGGTGCGGCCTGCTTCGGTTGGTGGCCGAAATCGCCGTTGTGGGTGACCAGCCTGCCGTCGGGTGGCGTCTAGTCCAGCGCACGCTCCAGATGCCGCGACCGCCGTGGGAGGACGAACCGGGCGTGCGGGAGTATATGCACCTGATCCGCGGGATTATGCAGTGCCTCGATACAGACCAGCCGGTCGCTGCGGAGACGATTGACCACCTTCACCGGGCGCGCCAAGTGCTGCACTTGGTAGAGCACTCCGCTTTTGTCGAACGAGCGATCAGCGAGCTTCGCGGGCGCAAGCAAGTCCTGGATGGCTATTGGAACCATCTCGCCCAGAGCGACTATCGCAGCGCTCATCGCGTGTTCCACGAGGAACTGCTGCCCCTGCTGGGCGAGCGCATACCCCCTGCGATTTCGCTGGGAATGGTGTTGGCGGATCGGGGCCTGGGAACTGTCCCCTCCGAGGAACTTGTCCGACGTTTGGACCTGTTACGTTGCGAGCATCCGGAGTTGGACAGCGTCCCGATCGAGAAAGTCCGTCACTTTCTGTTCGAAGGCGACCGGCAGGTGAAGTTGGCCCGGGCTTTGAACGCCCGCCAACCCTGCCCGGCGTGCCAGCCGGGCGCCGGCCGTAGCATCGAGGCATTGCAACGATTGGTCGAGATGGTCCTGCTGGCCTTGACGGCAAACCCGAGCCACCGCGACGCTCAACCACCCGAGGTCGTAGCGGAGCACGTCTTGCAAGGCTTGCCCGCCCGGGAATATCTGCCGCCGGAAGCTCACCCGGCATACCTGCGGATGTTCGTGTGGGCCAGCCTGACGCTGCGGCGGTTCGAGCCGGTCTGTCAGCAGCACGAGCTGATCTGCGAGTTGGCGCCCGACCTGGCCGGCCGACTGCTCGTGGCGGCGCGTGGCTGGGGCCAGGCGGCGTTGTTGGGCAACGATTTCGAGCAGGCTCGGACCGCACTGCACGTGGCGGCCGCGGTGGCCGGTCCTCAGGTCCGCCGCGCGTTGGCTCTCGAATGGGGCCTGTTGGCGCTGAGCCACGGGAATGGTGCGACGCTTGGGAACTGGTTCCTGACGCTGGCGGACCAGCCGCTCCCGGACGATCCTCCGGAGTGGCAAGCGGCATTGGTTCTTGCCGGTGGAATGGCCTTGCTGCGAGAGGGCCGGTACGTGGAAGGCCGGGAAACGTTGCAGCGGCTGTGTGGGCTGCCTCCGTCGTCCACTCCGGAGATCCCGCCAACCGACAGCGATCTGGGCCGTGCAGTGCTGTCGCAGGCGTGTTTCCTGACGGCATTATCCCTGCTGGCGGGAACCCGCGACTGGGCCGCCACTCCCTCCCGCGACGAAGCGTTAACGCCGGAGCGTCGCCGCGAATTGCTCGTCCAGCACCGGACGCTGTGGAGGACGCTGTGCGAGCAACTCTTGCCGTGGGTGCATCGGCTCGGCGAATTCGACTCTCCGTGGGCGTGGCGTGGGCATCTTCTGGACGGTCTCCTCGCTTCCTTGGACAGTCAGGCATTCCTGGACCTGCCCCGCCTGGAGCGGTTTTCCGCAGCCATCGACCGCGTGGAGAGCGGGTCCGCGCGGACGAGGCTGAGGAACTTGGAAGCGGTCCTGGCGGCGAAGGACAAGGCGACGGATGAAGCCATCGCGCTGATCCATCGCCGCGATGCAGAGGCCCTGGCCCAGTTGAAAGAGACACTGCTGGACCCGCTGGGCAATTCCATTCCGCCGTTCGTGAGGGCCGCCGTGGAAATGACCCTCTGGCATGCGAACCCGGCTTACGATCCCGTTCCCGGACTGCAGCGTATTCCCATTCAACCGGGGAACGAAGTGCGTCTCCAGCAATGCTTCCAGCATGTGCAGGCCGACCATACGGCCCGACAATTGGCGCGGGATCTCCAACGACCGGAGCAGCGGGAGGAGCGTTTGCCATCGGTCGAGCCGCTGGCGGTGTTCGGTCCGGCCGCCGTCCGACAGGGGCGCGAGGCCGTGGCTTTGGTGCTGCTCCACCGCCGCGAGTTTTCGGCCACCCGGGAGGCATTGCCCGAGATCGGTGACGGCGAGGATCGCGAATTGCTCCGCTTCCTCCACTTCTATTTGGCGTGGCACCAAGGTGATCTCGCCACCGCGCGCCGACTCTTAGCGGCAGGCATGGAGCAGAATCGCTTCCTGGCACAGTCGGGCGAAGTTGCCGTCGGGGCCCGCATGCGAGCGCTGCTGCGGTCATTGGACGAGAATCAGGCCGAGGCAGCCTGGGAAGTGCTCCTGGAACTGGGCGGCGGTCGCGCCGATGCGTCCCGCCTGCCCCGCCTGCTGGTGTGCCTCGTGGCCCGGTTCCTCGAACGCGGCCAGGGGGCGTACGCGAGGATCTTGCTCAGCGGAGTGCGTGGCGTGGCGCCCGCCCGGACGCCGGTCGGGAACCGGAGGGAGGACGCGTCCTTGTCCGCCCTGCTGACGCGGGCAGGCGCTCGCTTCTTGGCGTTGCTCGGCGCGCCCCCGGACGCGGAGCCGAGCGAAATCGCTCACAAGGAACAGGAGTACCGCACGGGCCTTGAACAGAAGTTCGGACAACTGCATCAGACGCTACGGGCACAACGCGGCGCAAAACGGATCACGAAAAACCAGTACAAGACGCAGGAGGAGGAGCTGAAGGCCCAACAGGCCAAGGCAACGTCCGAACTAACGGAGCTGAGACGACAGTTTGAACTTCTCCAGGCCCAAAGGCAGACGTCGGCCGCCGCCTGCCGGCAGGTTCAGGAAGCGTCCAGCGGCGAGACGTCCGCCGACTCGCTGGACCTGCAACCACTGCTGTGGACGGGGCAGGTTCTGGAATGCCTCGTGGCGGCGCAATTGACCCAGTATACCGTCTGCAGCGACCTGGCAGCGCAACTGCTGACGGCGCCGGCACCGCGCCGTTCAGGCTTCGGCGACGCGGACGCCAATCAGCGCATGTTGGGTTGGTGCGGTGTGCTGAAGCTGGAGGCCGAGCTTGCCTTGGCAGCCCATACGGCGGACACTGTGTCCATCGGCTGGCGCGCGGTCCGGCGCGCGTTGGAAGTGCTGGGGCCGCGTCTGGGATCCCAGCCAGACATGCTGCCTTACTTGCACCTGATCAGCGGACTGATGGTCTTCCTCGGCACCGACACTTGGGTCGACGAGGAAGCCGTCGCTCAACTCCAGCACGTGCAACAGGTGCTGCCGTTCGCGACGCGGTCGGCCTTTGTCGAACGAGTGGTTGGAGAACTCCACTGGCGCAAGCAAACGCTGGAGGCTTTCTGGAATTACCTGGGCATGGGCGAATTCGGCCAGGCCTACCGGGTCTACCGGCAGGAGCTGTGCCCCGCCTTGGGCGAACGCCTGCCGCCGGCGATCCGTTTAGGGGCCATGCTGGCCGAGTGGGGTGTCGGAGCGGTACCCGCGGAGACCCTGCTCGGGCGTCTGGACGTGCTCCAGGGCGAGACGCCCGAGCTAAGCGCGGAGCTCATCGGGCAGGTTCGCTGCCACTTGCAGGACGGCGCGCGGCAGACGCGGTTGGCCGAGGCGTTGCGTGGGGTCGGTCCCCGCCCTCCGGGGCCGGCTGCCGATCGTCCGCGGGAGGCCCTGGAGCAATTAGCCGAGGCGATCCTCACGGCGCTGACCGTGAACCAACTGGACGCGCCCCCGCCCGCCACGGTAGCGGAGCAAGTGCTGCGCGAGTTGCCGCCGCTGCAGGATCTGCCGCCAGAAGTGCGTCCCGGGTGCCTTCATCTATCGGTATGGGCCTCTCTGGTGCTGCGCCGGTTTGACTCGATCTGTGGCGAGCAACGGCAAATTCGCGAGTTGCTGCCCGAACTGGCCGATCGCGTCGTGCTGGCGGCGGCGCGTGCCTGGGGCCGGACGGCGCTGCTGCGTGGCGAGCTTGGCCCCACTCAGGCTGCCCTGGACGTAGCCGTCGCGGTGGCCGGCCGTGAACTTCGCTGCGAACTAGCACTAGCATGGGGGGTTGCCGCTCTGGAAACGCGCGTCGGCGACGCCACGGTGCAATGGTTTCAGGCTCAGGCCCGCGCCGGCTTGCCCGCTGATTCACCGGCGCGGCTCGCGGCTCTCCGCTTCGCCTGCGGCGTCGCGTTGCTGCAAAACGGCCGTTATGCTGAAGGGCGGGAAGTGCTGCAGCAGCTGCACGTCCTGTCGTCCATCGGTACTGCCGAAAATGCACCGTCGGAGGCAATTCCCGACGAGACGATGCTGGCCCAAGTTGTTTTTCTCCTGGCCCTGACTGTTCTCGCGGGGACTGGAGACTGGGCCACTCCGGACGGGGCCCGGGATCCAATGGAGGCGGGGAACGATCGGGCGGTCCTTCAGAGCCGGGCGTTGTGGAAAACGCTGCGCGAGCAGCTCACGCCGCTCGTTCGCCAACTCGCGGACTTTGCACCGGAGGTGGCCTGGAAGGGCCATCTGCTGGCCGGCTTGATCGCGTCCGTGGATAACGAGACCCCCTTTGACATGCCGCGATTGGTGCAGTTCTCGGCCGCCATCGACCGCGTGGACAGTCGCCCCGCCAGGAGTCATCTAAAAACCATCGAAGCCGCCTTGGTGACGCGCGTCAAAGCGACTGACGAGGCGTTGGATCTGATGGCCACGGGCGACGCCCGCCGGTTGCGCGAGTTGAAAGGTTCCGTCCTCGACCCGTTGGGAGACATTATTCCGCCCCTGGTGCGAGCGGCCGTCTACATAACGCTGTGGAATGCCGACCCGACCTACGATCCTGCTTTCGACCTGCGGCGGATCCCGGTCGATTCGTCCAACGAGGCGCAGATTCGCGAGTGTAGCCGTCACGTCCAGATAGCCGGTACGCTCCGCCGTCTAGCGATGGAACTCGTCCGGCCGGGGACGTCAGCCGGGGTACTGCCATCGCTGGAGCCGCTGGCGGCGTTGGACCCCAGTCTGGCTCGGACCGGTCGCGTGGCTGTCGCGTTGATCCTGACCCGCCGGGGCGAGTTCCCGGCAGCGGTGGAGGTTTTGCCGGAGATCGGCGAGGGAGATGACCGCCAGCTGCTTGGCTTCCTGCATTTCTACTTGGCGTGGAGCCAGGGGGACCTCGCCGCCAGCCGCCGGCTGCTGGGGTCCGAGTTGGCGCAGAACCCGTTCGTGAAACGGCCTGATCAGCTCGAGCTGGCCGTGCGGACCCGAGCCTTGTGCCAGGCGCTCCAGGACGATCAAGCCGACGTGGCCTGGGAACAGCTCTGCGAACTGGGGCGGCACTCGGGGCTCTCGCAGTTGCCTCGGATGTTGGTCTGCCTGGTCGCCCGGCTCATTACAGGTGGCCAATCGCAACAGGCCCGGATGCTCTTGAACCGCGCACGCCTAGGGGAACACGGGTTATCCAGGTCGGGAGACGCAACCGCCCCGGACCGGCCGCCCTGGGCGTGGACCTGCCAGGTACTGGAGTGCCTGGTCGCGGCCCAACTGGCCCAGTATACGGTCTGTAGCGACCTGGCCGTCCAGCTGACCGGCGCCCCGCCGCCGGCCGACTCCGGCTTTGGCGGGCCGCAGGAGAACAAGCAGATGTTGGGCTGGTGCGGACTGGTGAGGCTCGAGTCCGAAATCGCCCAGGCGACCCACACGGCCGACCAGTTGGCCGTCGGCTGGCGTGCGGTCCGGCGTGCGCTGGAATCGCAGGGATCGGAACTCGAACAACAGCCCCACGTCCAGCCCTACGTGTACCTGATCAGTGGGCTGATGACGTTCTTGGGGACGGATACCGTGGCCAGCGACGAAACCATTGATAAACTGCACGCGGCCCAACAGGTACTGCCGCTGGCCGGGCGGGCGGCGTTCATCGAGCGGGTGATGGCTCAACTCCGTTGGCGCCGACAGGTCATCAACGATTTCTGGCAGCATCTCGGCGTGGGAGACTTCCGCGCAGCGCGCGAGATCTTTCTCCAGGAACTCTGGCCGGCTCTGGGGAACCGGACGCCCCACTCGATCCGTCTGGGTATGGTGCTGGCCGACTGGAGCGACGCGGCGGCCCCAACCTTGGAACTGCTGGCGCGCCTGGACGACCTGCAACACGAAGCCGCCGACCTGAACGCGGAACTCATCGCCAAGGTGCGTGATTACCTGCAGAACGGCGAAAGGATCCGCCAGGTCATTCGGCTCACAGAGGCTGCGGAATTCGAGCAGGTCGTGGAATTGGTCGACCGTACGCTCTGGGCCGGCTGCGGACCTGGATCCATGCCCGTGCCCATCGCCGTGGCCAGGCTCTTTGCCCTGTACAAGCTTCTGAGGACCGAAGAGGCCCAGCACTTCGCCACTCAAATCGCCGAATCGCGGAACCTGGACACCTGGGTCACCGACTATGGGGCCCTGTTGCTGGGCTACATCCGTTTCAACAATAAGCAGTTCGGGGCCGCGGTCGAAGCGTTGGCTCGCATCAGCACTTCAACAGTCCTGGGGCACGACACCGACCAGTATTGGGCAGCCGCGCAATTCAACCAGGGGTTGCAGTTATTGGGAGCCGAGAACAAGGAGCAGGAAGCGTTCGAAGCTTTGGCGCGCTCCCTCAATCGACGCGGGGCTGACGCCGACAACAGCAAGCTGGTACCTCTGTTCATCCACTTTGGGATCAAGGGCCTCGAGGACCGGCAAGGCACCCGGTCCCAGCACGCCTTCAAGTTGCTGCTGGAGACGCTGGACAAGGCTCCCGATTCGCCGTTGGTAGTGCATCATCGAATTGTGGCCGGTCTGGGGGAACGGCTCTGTCGATCTCTGATGGACGAGGATGTCGAGGAACTCGGCGGAGAGCAGTTCCTCGAATTGCTGCCGCAATTGCAGGAGTTGTCTGGTGCGGAGGAGGTGCCTGCCTCTTTTCAACACGCGGGGGAACGTGCGTTGCGGGTGCTGGCGATCTGTCAGGAAATCCGCCGCGAGCTGCGCCGAGACGCCAAGGCGCGCCGCCCTGGCACGAAGTGGTATGATTACCTCGTTGCCCAGACCACGGCGTTGGACAAGCTGAGCAGCGATCCCGAACACCCTGACCCGATGCTCTTGGTGTTGCAGGGCGTTACCGATCTGATTTGGGGCGGGCCCGGCAAGTTTCCGGCCGCCATGACGAAAATCGAGAAGGCCATGCGTTTGGGCGTGCAATCGCCGCGACTCAACGAGTTGGTGATGAGGACCCAGAAGAAGTTGAAAGAGGACCAGAAAAAGCAGGCCGAGGTGCTGGATCTGTTCGATGTGTATTTGGCCAACGGGACGGTGCCTCCGACGCTACGGAATCAACTTGTCCGGCAAGATAGTCTGGCGGAGCTGTACCGGCTGAATCGCAACTATCAACCCAGCGACATCATGCTCGAGGACGGAGAAGTCGGTCTCTCGGCCTTTCGACAGCGACTTCAACACCTGCTCAGTCATGTCAGCTCGGAAGATCTGAGCGGTGATCCCGACTTGCATCGCCACCGGGAAACCTTGGACAAACTCTTGAAGAGTCTGAAGAAATTGGAGGACGAATCGCACTCGGCGGAGCAGACGATCCTGAGCCTGCTCGCCAAGCGACTTCGTTCCCAGAACCTGACATCGGCAAAAACCTAATGGCACCCCATTCCTTGAGAAGTCTGGAGCCGCTGACTTGCCGTGCGTTCCCACGGGTGGGAGCACGGCAGGCCCGCGAAGTCTGGACAGGAGCACGACAATGAGTAACGACCAATCGCACGAGGAACTGCTGAGTAAAGTATTGGATATCGCCATCCAGAACAACCAGCGGGCACGCGCGGGCACGCCGATGGCCGAATTGAAAGCGGCCATCGAGGCGGCTTTAACCGCCCTGCCGCCCCTGCAGTTTGAAGAGTTCAGCCAAGCCGTCAGCGACACGGAGGCTGCCGAGAAATTGGTACAGCGGGCCCCGGAAATGATCGGCTGGAACGCGGATAAGATCGTGGAATGGCTCGAGCAATTGTCCGGTCACATCAATCCCCCGACCGCTCCCGCGCAGAGCAAGCCGACGTAGTTGCACGAGGGAGATGTCCATCAGGAGTCCAACGTCATGGCCCCGAATCCTCGAAATGCCGTCTTCATCAGCTATGCCCATGAGGACCAAGATTTGTTGGAACGTTTTCTCGTCCACCTTTCACCACTCGAACGGTCCGGCGTGAGAATCTGGGTTGATCGGCAGATCAAGCCGGGGGACAAATGGTATGAGGAGATTCGAGGTGCGATCGACCAGTCGCGCCGGGCGATCCTGCTCATTAGCCCGGATTTCCTCGCCTCCACATTCATCATTAAAGAGGAACTAAAGCTGCTTCGCGCGGCGCGGGATGCCGGCGCGCTTCGCGTTCTATGGATCGCGTTGGGACCAGCCGACTTCGGTTCTAATGACCTGAAAGACTTCGTCAGTGAGCAGGCTTTGAACGACATCGAGAAGCCGATTTCCACGATGCAGTCGATCGGAGAAAGGGAACAGGCGTTTGCTGACATCTGTAAGAAAATCAAGGCCTCGTTGGAACTTGGCGATGACGACGGGAATGAGGAAACGGGAGGAAGGGGAGCGGAACGAAGGCGGAAGGCGAAGCCGAATCTGCCCCCCCCGCTCCGCACATTTACGGTGCGTCCCCTGGAATCCGCTCCCTCTCTGATGGATGCGGTCGGACAGTTGTGGGTCACGGAGGGGCAGCAAGTCAAGATCTTCCATGCCGGTCACGACACCCTGCGAGGCCGCGAAATGCTGCCCAATCGGCCCTGGAAACCAAATCTGCAGGAGATTTGGCGCGGACGCCTAGTTCTCGCGGATTGGAGCGGCACGATCTACCAGTTCGACGGACAGGCCAAGACTCGGGAACGGCCTTTTTACGAAGCGAAGCACGATGATGCACCGATCCACTGCCTGGCTGCGGGACCGACGGGGCGGCTGTTTGCGGCCGCGTGGGACGGGAAGATTCGCATCTGGGACGCAGAAGGGCGTCCGCACACCGGGGCCAAGCCCATCGTATTGCCCGCCCTGCCGGTGTTACTGGCCCCCCTGGCCGATGGCGGCTTGGCGGTCGCCGATCAGGCTCGTAGGGTCCACGTGTACGCATCGTCGGGCGAGGAGCTGTGGAGTTGGCCGGCGGACGACGACATCCACCGGTTGTGGGCGTGCGAGGAGGACAGCGAAAGCGCGTTGGCGGCCCAGATTGGAACTTGCCGGCTGGTCAAGCTGGTCCAGGGGCGATTGACCGACGAAATCGGCTTCCCGACTCCGCTGCGATTCATCGCGCGGCGACCCCAGCAGGGCGGAGCCCAATGGACCGCGGTCGTCTGTGAGGGTGGCCGGTTCGAATGGCTCTCCCTTCGGCCGTTTACCAAGCTAGAAGGCTTGCAGATCGACTTCCCCATTCGGCAGATCGCTGTCGTTGCAGACCTCCAAAAGGAGGACTGTCCGATGGCGGTAGGATTGACCGAGGAAGGACGCCTCTTCACGCTCGAAGAACTCTCCGTCCGCCGCTACGAACACCCCGAAGATCCCGTGGGTATCCGACAGTTGTTCCCGGATCCTACAGGAAGATTTCTCTATTCTCTGTTCGGACGAAGAATCGAGGTCTATCGAAATCCGGTAGTAAAGGCGACGGCGTGCCGGATGGAATTAGATGGCGTCGTGGGTTCGCTGAAGGTTAATAATTACCGGCGTTTGGTAGTCAAGTTGGAGAACTCCGGAGTCATTCCCATCCAACGCATCGAAGGAGAACTTGTAGCCGGTGGGGTCATCGAGTCACGGAAGGCTTCCGCAAACTTGCGTGAGCCCTTGCTGCCTGGCCGGTGCGTCGACTTGGATTTCTCCGTTCGCGTCAAAGTCCCGGGCGATTTGCGGTTGGAGCTGAAACTCGATCTAGCCGACGAGGGCGGCCCCCTTCCGTCGCCCGCAACAATACAGTTCGATGTTCATTCCGAGGAAGCCTAGCAAGCGTTTTGGCGAGTTCAACGTTGGCTGCCGCGGACCTTGCTGCAGCCAGCTGGCGAATCGGCCGACGGGTCCGATGGTCAGGTTCCGCGTGCAGGGATCGTTGCCGTTGTGCAGTCCTGGCATTCGCTTCGCCAACCAGAGTGCCCGCCAGCGAGTATGGAGAAGACCTTGATTGCCCGCCGCCAGACGGGGCACAGAGGGTGAGGGCCATGAGCAAGCAAAAAGAGCACAAGATGGGGCGGCCGCCGGCGGCCGCCCCGACGAAGACCGCAGGAGCGGCCAAGCAGGTTGCCGTGGCCGCCCCGCCGGTCCGCGCCCGACCGCCTTTCCAACCGGCGCAGTCCCACCTGGTGGCGGAACGCTTCGAGCTGCACGACCGGCATCGACTGCTCGCCCGTCTGGCCGAGTGCCTGGCCCGCGGTCTGCAGGACCCCGAACTGCTGTACCTGGGAGGGCGCTATGCGGCTTCGCTAGGTCTGAACGCGCTGGCCTGCCGGTTTCTCGATCCGCTGAGCACCTTGCTCCACGAGGACGGTCGGCCGGCACCAGCCTTCTTTCCCGTGGGACTCCTTTACCTCGGCGTTGTGGAGCCTGCCAAACGCGAGATAGTGCTGGAGGAGCTGCGCCAATTGGCCGCTGCTTCACCGCATCTGACGCGCATCCTGCACCTGGTGGGCGGTGATGCCCAGGGTCGATTACTGGCCGGTTCCCCCCCCCGGCTTTTGCAGCTGGTCGAACGGTACTGCAGCCATCAGCTGTGGCAGGAGTTCGCGGCACCCACGAATGGCAACGGCAACCTGACGACGGAGGTCCAGCGCGGCGCACAGGAGGCCACCCGCCACTATGAGGCTGGCCAGGTGTCCGAGGCGCGACGCGCCTTGGAGAACATCCTGCTGTGCGATGGCGACCAACCGGAGGCCCTGCGCAACCTGATTACCATCACCAGCGAACAGCACGACATGGAAGCTTACTGCCGCTACTGGCGGCGGTACGTGAAACTCCTGCTGTGGCGCATCATGCGCGGTGATCACGCTGCCGCTGCGTACGACGATTTGTGCCATTTCTACGTGCGGGTGGCCACCATCACGGATCGGGAATTCAATGAATCACCGCAGAAGACTCCGGAACGGCTGCGCACACCCGGGCTATTGGCCCGCTGGCTGGAGGCCCACGCTGGTCTGGTCTGGCTCGATTCCTGGCATCGTCCGCACCGCGACCAGCAGGCGCAGTTGGGCGCCGAGGAGTTGAAAGCCGGGCGTCTGGGGCGATTGGCCGTCCTTCAGTTCTGGTGCCAAGTCTTCTATCCGGAGTTCTACCCGTTCTTGGATCTGGGCAGCAGCACCGTCGATGCCCAGCCCCATTGCGTATTCGACCCAGAGTTGTACCGCGCTCCCGACCCGGTAACTGCGGAAGAGGACGGCAGCCCGTCGACGGCGGGTACCGACGGAAAGCCGAAGTCCCGGCACCGCGGTAGTGCCCTGCCATTCGACCCCGCCGAACGGCTGTGGACCCGGTTTGCCCAGTGGTTCAAGTTCCACTTCGGCCTGAGAAACAATCACGACGCCCATGCGGAGACGGTGACCGCCCTGGCAGGTTTGGTCGCCCGCGTTCCCCACCGACCCTATGCGCGCAAACTGGCCGCGATTTTCGCACACGAGGAGCTCAACCCGCCACCGTACCGCCGCGCCGTGCGGGAAGCCTGCAGCCTGCCGCTCCGGTTCCGGCTCGGCAAGTTTCTGGAGGGAAAGAAGCCGAATTGGCTGGGGCTGCTGGCCTGCTTCGGGGATGCCGATCTGTTCGACTGCCTCACGCCGGATCTGCGTTTGTTTCTGGCGTTGGCTTGTTGCCACCAGAACGCCACGGCCCGCGCGATGCAGATCGCCTGTGAAACCCTGCCGGACATGGAACCGGATGATTTTGAAGAGGAAGCTCAAAACGGGCAACTCTGGAAGAACGTCTTGCACGCCAATCTGCAGGCGATCATGGAGGGCAAGGAAGCCCAACGCCAGGAGGCTTTCGCTCGGTTGACCAAACAGATCGAGGCCATTTCTGTCGAGGGCCCCCAAAAGCAGTTCCGGCAGGACTGTCTGAAGCTGGTCCGCGACGCAGAGCAGACGGCTCGCATCCACGAACAGGTCGACCGGGCCGTCAAACGCTCCAAGGAACTTGTCAAGCAGAACAATTTCGACGAGGCAGTGCGCACGATCCGCGAACTACCAAATGAACCCGAAGACCTGCAGAAACTAAAAGCCTCCCTCCTGGAACAAGTCGCGGAAGCCAGAAAATCTGCCGAGCTTCACAAGCGGATCGAACACGCCATCGAGCAGTCGAAGAAACTCGTGGGCGAGGGGAAATTTCGGGAGGCAAAGGATGTCGTCCACCGTCTGCCTAGTGAGCCCGCCGATTTGGAGGACCTGAAACGCAACCTACTCGGCCAGATCGACGAAGCGGAGCAGCAGAAGCAACTCCACAAGCGGATCGAAGCGGCCGTGGAGGAATCGAAGAAGTTGGTGGGGAAGGGCAAGTTCCGCGAGGCGAAGGACGTCGTTCGTCGCCTGCCCGACGAACCACAGGATCTGAAGGACTTGAAACGCAATCTGCTCGGCCAAATCGACGAGGCCGAGCAACACGGCCAAGTCCAAAAGCGGATCGAAGCGGCAGTGGAGGAATCGAAGAAGCTGGTGGGGAAAGGCAAGTTCCGCGAGGCGAAGGACATCATCCGTCAACTGCCTGACCAGCCAAGTGAATTAAAGGAACTGAAGAAGAATTTTCTGGGGCAGATTGAGCAGGTGGAACAAGATGCCAACAAAATCCAAGCGGAGAACAAGGAGATTCTCTCCCGCCTGTCCAGACGCAATATCGACTGGTCGAAGGTCGGCAGAATCGCCAGCGACAACAACGTGGACATGTCCAACCCGTTCGCGTTTAATTCCCTGCTGAAAGCGATCGACGAACAGCTTCGTGGCCGGTAATTCAGAGGTACGCCAATGTCCGCACCCAGACTTCCACAGCTGGCGAACCAGGAACCCAGGTTAGAGCTTACCGAGATTCCCGAATGGGCTTCCGGCTCGCAATTCGGGAACCAGCCGGAGCGCTGCAGCGACGAGGCGACAGTCTCCCTGAGCCAGCTCTGGAAGGCGGAGGATGGCGAGGCAATAGCCATCTCGCGGAACCGTTCGAACACCGCTGAGGATGACGGCGAGATCAGCTACTTCCAGGTTCCATCCCGAAGACGCTGGCCCTGGTTGGCGATTCCCGTTTTGGTCTTCCTGACTCTCGCGGCAGGGGGCGGCTACTGGGCGCATTTGGAAGAGCAAAGCCAACCGCCTGCGGTGGGCGAACGGCAGATCGCCGCGGGTTCTCCGACGGAAGCGAAGAGATTCCCAACGCCGGCATCCCCACCACCGTCTGAGACCGCCCAAACAGGCGACATGCCAGAACTCGCCCCTGCGTCGCCCGGGACAGACGCCGCAGCCGAGTCTCCGGCCCCCCCGCAATCGTCGCAGGATGCAGCGGCCACCAGCCCCCCGACACCCCGACCGGCTGATGCGGGACCGAACGCGGCGCCGGCTGCCGAGACGTCGGACCCTGTCGCCGAGGCGACCGTCCTGCGGGCGAATCTCGAACGCCAGATCTCCGCAGCCGTCGGTGACTGCCCTGCCTACGCGCGGCGACTGAACGACTACCTGGCAGAGTTTCCCGCCGGTTCACCCAGCGACGCCTATCGCCGCGTGATCCAGTCGGATCTGCCGGCCCTGGCAGCGGTCGCCGCCTGGAGTCAAATGCTCGACCGTTGGGCGGCCACGGACATGCGCAGCATCACGCCGACGACCGCTGCCGAACTGCTCGGCAACGCACGCACGTGGCTGGCCGACTGTGAGGCCTTTCCCGCAGCCTCCGCCGTGCGGCAGCGGTGTGTGTCCCTGTCCGCGGTGGCCGCTCGCACCGACGACCAAGGGCAACCGATCCAGACGCAACTGCTGGAACTGTTTCGGCATCCGGCCCTGTCGGCAAAATTCGTGCTGCAGACCAACAGCGGCCAGCGGTATTACCTGACCGGCGCACCCCTGCGGCGCGGCGAACTTCGAATCGGCGAGTACTTGGCGGACCTGAACTGTACCCGCAAGACGGTGGAAGTGCCCAACAAGGACATCGATCCGCAGTACAGTGGCGCCGCCGCGGAAGGCAAGCTGGCCCAGAATGCACTCGATATCCTGGCCCAACTCGACCACAGCAACTGGGAACAGAAGTTTTGTCGTCTGATCGAGATCGTGCGTGCCGAACAGCGTGTGGATCCGCGGTTGCAGACGCTGTGGCTCGAGCAGGTATTGACCGTCGCCTGCCGCGGAAGCCAGCCACTGCAGGACGCCCTCGGACCGCAATTGGGATCGCTCCGGCAGCTGGGATTCAGTCTCGATTTGAACTGGCTGGATCCGAACGATCCCGCCGCGCAGCGTGCCCGAGAACAGGCCCGACAATTCCTCTGGAACCTGCCGAACCTGTTGGAGGCGGTGACCCCCGCCGTGGCCGCACAGCGTTCCCTGCAGACCTTTCCCGCCCCCTCCCGCTACGTTTGGTCCGGCCGCCTGAGCCGCACTCCCACCGGTGTGTGGCAGTGCCTGAGCCCGGCAGCCGCCGCCTATCCCAACGGGCCGCTGTTGGTCATCCATCGTTCTGCCCCGGCGGGCCCCTACCAGGTCCAACAGATCGGCGTCGTGAGCGATGGCCAACCAATACTCTCCAGCGAGCCGTTGCCGGCGCTGCTCGAAGGGCGACCGGTGTACACTTTGAGCGCCCCCTCGCCCGCCCCTGTGAACCAATCATCAAGCCGCGCGCCCCCAGATCGGAGTCTTCTTCGCGGACTCGGTTCAGCCCCGCTTGCGCGCGTCCGCGAGAACGCGCGCATGCCAGCCGCATGGCCGACCCTTTGTGAACTCCCGCTTCTTCTTGATTCGCATTCCTCTGCAGCCGACGTTGCCTCGCTGACAAGATCAACCTTGTGCGCGACGCGGCGGTGCAAGCCGAGCAGACTTGCGGGACAGGAACACGCAGAATCCCGTCGGCATCAATCTTACCATTCTTGAGGGCGTGGGGCTCCAGGCCGCCCAAGTAGAATCAGGCGGCATGTGTCGGGTGGATTGCAGGCAGCATTACGGCGTTATAGAATGCGCCAGACTGGACGCCCGCGCGTCATGGATCGTTCGATTGTTGCCTCGTCCGTTGGGATTGCTCGGCCGCTGACAAGAGGCGCTGTTGTCGCCGGCTGGCTGGAGACAAGTGGCGCCGAAACCGAGTGGCAGTTAGGATTGCAAGCCGCAGCAGACGGGGCTTTTGATCGTTTCACCAAGAGTGTCATGAATCGTCCACGAATAGGGATCGACCTGGGCACGAGTTACTCGTCCGTCGCTTGGCTCGACGAAACGTGCAAGCCACAGCCGATCGC